>Ga0265295_1002810_pt1 | contig 26550 bp, 26 predicted proteins | sample Munlansysbiofilm_FD_192503 | JGI IMG/M metagenome (GOLD analysis project Ga0265295, IMG submission 192503) | Leachate microbial communities from a municipal landfill in Southern Ontario, Canada - Methane capture system biofilm | ecosystem: Engineered > Solid waste > Landfill > Unclassified ... | reverse complement strand
TCAGACCGGTTTCACGCTGAACCAGCGGCATGAGAACCGCAGCTTGACGCGCGCGGGCATACGCATCCCCCCCCGGTGCAAAGGACTGGGCGAACAGGGGTTCAACCTGCCAGTCCACAGGGTGCAGAAAGGCTTGGCGAATGGTATCCAGCCGCAGGCATTCCGGCGGCAAGGGCGGCAGGGGCGCACTGGGCAGGACGGGCTGGACCTGGGGATCGAAACCCGCGATCCGGCTTCTGTCCGGGGACGACATCCGATACGACATGAAATCCCGAGGGCCAAAAGACAAAGGCACCCGAACGGGTGCCCTTGGATCGATTCGCGAAGCCGTGATCAGACAGCCTTGCGAACCAGTTTTTCCTTGATGCGAGCGGCCTTGCCCGTCAGGTTGCGCAGATAATACAGTTTAGCACGACGAACGTCACCACGCCGCTTGACTTCGATCGAGGCGATCTGCGGCGAATACAGCTGGAAAGTCCGTTCGACGGCTTCGCCCGACGAGATCTTGCGCACGGTGAACGCAGAATTCAGGCCGCGATTGCGGCGGGCAATGACCACGCCTTCGTAGGCCTGGGCACGCTTGCGCGAGCCTTCGACCACATTGACGCTCACGATGACCGTGTCGCCAGGGGCGAATTCAGGGATGACACGGCCTTCGGTCAGGCGCGCGATTTCTTCTTTTTCGAGGGTTTCGATCAGGTTCAAGATAAGCTCCAGGGCATCATGGACACCGGGTTTGGGTCAAGGAAACGACATTGTTGGAAATGCCGGGCCAGAGGATGCAAACAGGGAATTATATCAGAACCCTGCTGCCGCACCCAGCCACATCATGCCAGGAATCATGGCCGCCCAGATCAGGACCATGAGCACATCCCCTGTCAGCGCTGCCAGACGGCGCCAGCCGATCCGCCAACCCGTGTGAGGTCGATGCGCCAGAATCGCCCCCTGGCGGTCTGACGACGCACGCCCCCAGCGGGCACTGCGCCCCGCTGGGCGGCCACCCCATGCGCTACCCGAGACCCAGGGCCCCAGCAGCACCCCTGGAACACTGACAGGCCTGGCACCCATCGTACTGCGCCCTGTCGGGCCCCGTCTGGCAGAGTCCGCGCCAGACCATGTCCATGTTCCGTTCCAAAGCATCGAGCCTGCCATATGATCTCTCCCAGGCATGTCCGGCGAAAGAACCGCCAGAGCTGTTGTTTTATACAGTGCTTCTCGTTACTGTACATAAAACCAGTGCCTGGCGCAAGCCAATGATCCGGACGACGAAAATACCGACTCGCCAGTCAGCCTGAACCAAGCAAAACCCCGGCGACGGACCCGAAAGGTCCAGCGCCGGGGTCTGGCCAGCCCACTGCAGCAAGGCCGGCACGCCCGAGGTCGATCAGGCCCGGATCAGAGATTCGGCTGCGGCGTGATGCGCAGATAGGGGCGGATTTCGGTATAGCCCTTGGGGAACTTGTCCTTCAGGACGGCCGGGTCCTTGATGGACGGTGCGATGATGACGTCGTCGCCCTGCTTCCAGTTCACTGGGGTGGCAACGCTGTAGTTGTCGGTCAGTTGCAGGGAATCCAGCGCGCGCAGGATTTCATCGAAATTGCGGCCCGTGCTGGCCGGATAGGTCAGGATCAGGCGGATTTTCTTGGCCGGATCGATGACGAACACCGAACGCACCGTGGCAGTGGTGCTGGCATTCGGGTGAATCATGTCGTACAGGGTCGCGACCTTGCGGTCCTCGTCGGCCAGAATCGGATACTGGACATTGGTCTTCTGCGTATCGTTGATGTCCTTGATCCAGTCCAGGTGCGACTGCTTGCCGTCGACCGACACGGCAATCACCTTGGCACCCCGCTTGGCGAATTCGCCCGACAGGATGGCGGTGTAGCCCAGTTCAGTGGTGCAGACCGGGGTGAAGTCGGCTGGGTGGGAAAACAGCACACCCCAGCCATCCCCCAGAAATTCATGGAACTTGATTTTCCCCAGGGAAGAGTCCTGTTCGAAATCGGGGGCGGTATCGCCCAGACGCAGAGTGGCCATCGTTTGCTCCTGTTTCAAGTGTCCGCCGCCCGGACGATCCGGGCGGCCTGCATTGGTTTAGACACTTAATATTTTTGCAAAATAAGGATGGCCGTTGAAATACAGGATGGTTATGACTATATCTGCGCCTGGCGCACATAGCGATCCGCCAGCCCACCATCCTGGATCGAGGTTTCCAACGCCAAGGCTCGCGGCAGCACGTGAACCGCATACTGCACGGCCGTGGCGATCTTGTTCGGATGGAAAACATCGGTCGAGCCGGCATCGATGGCGGCGGCAGCGGCCAGGGCGGAGCGCCCCAGTTGCCAGCCCGCGTGTACCGTCCCGGCCAGCATCAGGCACGGCACGCTGCCCGTGAACACGCCACGGATATCCTCGCGCACATGCGCCAGCACAAAGGCCAGTGCCGATTCATAGGCCTTGGCCGCCGCGTCCAGGCGTTCACCAATCACCCCCAGGGCTTCGGCATGGGGGCCGCTGGCGGCCCGCAGGGCCGTCACCGTATCGCGCATGCCGGCAATCTGCCCGCGCGCGACGGCGCCGCCATCCCGCACGAGTTTGCGGCCGATGAAATCGTTCGCCTGGATCGCCGTCGTCCCTTCGTAGATGGGCAGGATACGGGCATCACGGTAATACTGCGCAGCACCGGTTTCCTCGATGAATCCCATGCCACCATGCACCTGCACGCCCAGGGATGCGACCTCGACGGAAGACTCGGTGGAGAACGCCTTGACGATGGGCACGAAATATTCATACACGGCCTTGCAGTGGGCGCGTTCAGCCTCATCCGCCAGGTGTGCGGCCTTGTCCCGGTAACCGGCCGCCACATAGGCGACGGCACGTGTGCCTTCGGTCAGGCCACGCATGATGCCCAGCATGCGCGCCACATCAGGATGGCGGGCGATCGGCACCGGCCCCGGAGAGCCTTCCAGTGCATTGCCCTGGATACGCTCGGCCGCATAGGCCGCCGCATGTTGCAGTGCGCGTTCGGACACCGCCACGCCCTGCAGACCGACGGCATAACGCGCCGCGTTCATCATGATGAACATGTATTCGAGGCCACGGTTTTCTTCACCGATCAGATAGCCGACCGCGCCGCCCTCGCCCGCTTCACCCTGGCCCGACCCGTACAGCAGCACGGCGGTCGGACTGCCATGGATCCCGAGCTTGTGTTCCAGGGAAGCGCACACCACATCATTGCGAGCCCCCAGAGAACCATCGTCCTTGACCAGGAACTTGGGCACGACGAACAGGGAAATGCCCTTGACGCCCTTGGGTGCGTCCGGCGTGCGCGCCAGCACCAGGTGAATGATGTTTTCCGCCATGTCGTGATCCCCATACGTGATGAAGATCTTCTGGCCGGTGATGCGGTAGCTGCCGTCGTCCTGGCGCACAGCCCGGGACTTGAGCAACGCCAGATCAGACCCCGCCTGAGGCTCGGTCAGATTCATGGTCCCGGTCCAGCGGCCTTCCAACAGAGGGGGGATGAAGCGTGCCTTCTGTTCGTCCGAGCCCACCATGGACAGCGCCTCGATCACGCCATCGGTCAGCAACGGGCACAGGGAAAAAGCCAGATTGCCGGCATTGATGCTTTCGGTGACCGGCGCGGCGATCAGTTTGGGCAAGCCCTGGCCGCCCAGTTCGGCTTCGTGCGGCAGGCCCTGCCAGCCGCCCTGCGCGAAGGCCTGGAATGCCGCCTTGAAACCGGGGGTGGTGCGCACGCCGTCCTCGCTCCAGCGAGCCGGCTCGGTATCGCCCGCACGGTTCAGCGGGGCAATCTCTTGTTCGACGAAACGCGCATTTTCTTCGAGCACGGCATCGACGAGGTCTTCAGAGACCTCTTCGAAACCGGGCAGCGCCAACACGCCCGGCAGATCGGCCAGTTCGCGCAAAATGAAACGGATATCCTGAATAGGAACCTGGTATGTCATCTCAATTCCTGTGGGTGCGCGGGGGAATGCCCCGCATGAAGCACTGCGGGCCCCCGAAGGGACCCGCAGCAGTCACCAGATCAAAGTGCCTGGACCAATTCGGGGACGGCCTGGAACAGGTCGGCCACCAGGCCGTAGTCGGCCACCCCGAAGATCGGCGCCTCGGCGTCCTTGTTGATCGCCACGATCACCTTCGAGTCCTTCATCCCCGCCAGGTGCTGGATCGCCCCGGAGATCCCCACCGCCACATATAGCTGGGGCGCCACGATCTTGCCGGTCTGGCCAACCTGCCAATCGTTGGGCGCGTAACCGGCGTCCACTGCCGCGCGCGAGGCACCCAGGGCCGCGCCCAGTTTATCGGCCAGTGCATCCAGGATCTTGAAGTTCTCCGCACTGCCCAGACCGCGTCCGCCCGACACCACCACGGAGGCCGCCGTCAGGTCAGGCCGGTCGCTCTTGGCCAGTTCACGGCCCACGAACTGCGACTTGCCCGAATCGGCCACGGCATCGACGGTTTCGACCGCTGCCGAGCCACCCGTGGCAGCCGCCGGATCGAACGCCGTGGTGCGCACGGTGATGACCTTGGTCGCATCGGCCGACTGCACCGTTGCCAGTGCGTTGCCGGCATAGATCGGCCGGACGAAGGTATCGGCCGATTCCACGGCCACGATGTCGGAAATCTGCGCCACGTCCAGCTTGGCCGCCACACGCGGGGCGACGTTCTTGCCGGATGCCGTGGCGGCAAACAGGATATGGCTGTAGCCACCGGCCACCGCCAGCACCTGTGCGGCCAGGTTTTCGGCCAGTCCTTCGGCCAGCGATGCGCCATCGGCCAGCAGGACTTTGCTCACGCCCGCAACCTGGGCCGCCTGATCGGCCACAGCGCGTGCGCCCGAGCCCGCCACCAGGACATGGACATCACCGCCGATGGCCGCCGCCGCAGCAACCGCGTTGCGAGTCGCAGTACCCAATTGGGCATTGTCATGTTCGGCAATCACCAGAATGCTCATTTACACCACCTTCGCTTCGTTCTTGAGTTTGTCCACCAGGGTCGCCACATCGGGCACGATCACGCCGGCCGAGCGGCTGGGCGGCTCGGCGACCTTGAGCGTTTTCAGGCGCGGCGCAACGTCCACGCCCAGAGCACCGGGTTCGACGGTTTCCAGCGGTTTTTTCTTGGCCTTCATGATGTTGGGCAGGGTCACGTAGCGCGGCTCGTTCAGGCGCAGATCGGTCGTGATGATGGCCGGCAGCGCCAGGCTGAGGGTTTCCAGCCCACCGTCGACTTCGCGGGTGACCTGCACGCGATCGCCCTGCACCTCGACCTTGCTGGCATTGGTGGCTTGCGGCCAGTCCAGCAGCGCGGCCAGCATCTGACCCGTCTGATTGGCATCGTCATCGATTGCCTGCTTGCCCAGGATCACCAGGTTCGGCTGTTCTTTGTCGACCAGCGCCTTCAGCAGCTTGGCCACCGCCAACGGCTGCAATTCGGTATCGGTCTGGACCAGGATGCCCCGATCGGCACCGATCGCCATGGCAGTGCGCAGTGTTTCCTGGCATTGCGCCACCCCGCAGGACACCGCCACGACCTCGGCAGCCGCGCCCTTTTCCTTCAGGCGGGTGGCTTCTTCAACCGCGATTTCGTCGAACGGATTCATGGACATCTTGACATTGGCGATGTCCACGCCAGTGTGATCGGATTTGACACGTACCTTGACGTTGTAGTCAACCACGCGCTTGACCGGTACCAGGACCTTCATCGAGCATACTCCAGAATGGAAAGAAAACGGGATGGCCGCGTTCGACGGCAAATTGCATCGCACGCGGCCCCATCAGTAACCGCCCAGCGCCCGCACATGCGCCACCGCGCTGCGCCCCAGGGCGGACAGATCGTAACCGCCTTCGAGAAAGCTGACGATCCGCCCCTGGGCGGATTCGGCCGCGATCTCGACCAGACGTTCGGTGATCCAGGCATAGTCTGCCTCGACCAGTTTCAGGCTGCCCATGTCGTCTTCCCGGTGGGCGTCGAACCCCGCCGACACCAGGATCAGTTCGGGCCGGAATTCATGCAGCGCCGGCAGCCAGTACTTTGACACAAGCGCACGGACCACATCGCCGTCGGAATAGGCATCGACGGGGATATTGACCATATTCGACCCCAGGCCCTCGTGGCGGGTATCGGGAAACAGGGGATATTGATAGAAACTGCACATCATGACCCTGGGCTCTTTCAGGAAGGCTTCTTCCGTTCCATTGCCATGATGCACGTCGAAATCCACGATGGCGACCCGCGACAGCCCATGGTGATCCAGCGCATAGCGGGCCGCAATGGCGACATTGTTGAAAAAGCAGAACCCCATGGCCCTTTCAGGACAGGCGTGATGCCCCGGCGGGCGGATGGCGCAAAAGGCCGTCTTTGCATGCCCAGCCAGGATTTCATCCAGAGCCGTCAAGCCTCCTCCGGCAGCCGCCCACGCCGCCTGCAGCGTGTCCGGATTCATGATCGTATCAGGATCCAGCGGAAAATAGCCATGCGCCGGCGCATGCTGACGCAAGTAGGCCAGATATTCCGGTGTATGCACCCGCAGCACATCCTCGGGCTCTGCGGGGCGTGCCGTGCGATGAGACAGGAAGTCCATCAAGCCATTGGCGGTCAGCTGATCGGCCACCGCATCCAGGCGTTGAGGGCATTCGGGATGCCAGGCCCCCATTTCATGCAGCCGGCAAGCCGGATGGGTAATATAGAGAGTCTCCATAAGGGCGATTATGTTCAGACCAATCCGTATTTTGCAAGTTGCCGTAGCGTCGCTTTTTATATCCGGCTGCGCCAGCAGCCATAGCGGTTCCGAACCGCCCGCCGCCGCCCATGAGGGCGCAACGAATCAAACAATTGTTTCAAACAATCGTATCAATTCTAGCAGAACGCCACCGGCACCGGGGGATTTCCTCGGCGCCGACGGCCGCCTGCTGCCCGAAGTGCAGTCATTCGCACAGGAAACGGCCCGCACGAATGCCCTGCCCCTGGCGGACGTCGAAACCCTGCTGGCCCAGGCCCGCTACGATGCCAAAGCGGCGCGCCTGATCGTACCACCCACACGCTCGGGCCGCATCCGCCGCGCCTGGACCAGTTACCGCCAGCGCCATGTCGATGCCGTACGCATCCGCGAAGGCGTTTCCTTCTGGCAAGCGCATCGACAGGCGCTCGACCGGGCCAGCGCTCGCACCGGAGTACCCCCCTCCATCATCGTCGCCATCATCGGCATCGAAACCGTCTATGGCCGCTACACCGGCAATCACCGGGTCCTGGACGTTCTCGCCACGCTGGGGTTCCGTTATCCCGACCCGAACCGGCCAGAACGCCAGGCCATGTTTCGCCAGCAGCTGGCCGACCTGCTCGTGCTGGATCACCAGGGAATGCTGGACGCGCGCAGCGTGGAAGGCTCGTTTGCAGGGGCCATGGGGTTGCCGCAGTTCATGCCGGGCAGCCTGATGCGCTACGCCGTCGACGGCGACGGCGACGGGCGTGTGGACCTGGCCGGCAACACGGATGATGCCATCGCGTCGGTGGCGGCATTTCTGCAGGCCCACGGCTGGGTGCGGGACGTGCCGGTCTTCGCGCCAGTGGCCCTGCCGCCCGACGCCGCCCGGCTGGCCCAGGACGGCCTGAAGCCAGAAAGCAACTGGGCCGCCCTGAAGGCCGCCGGTGCCCGAGCGCTGCCGGGTGGCGGCCCGGCCTGGCAGGCCCAGGCGCTGGGAATGATCGACCTGCGCGACGAAATCCGCGACACACACGATGTGCGCTGCGCCACGCCCAATTTCTTTGCCATCACCCATTACAACCGCAGCTACTTTTACGCAGCCTCGGTCGCAGACCTGGCGCACGAGATCGCCGATCGCATTGGCTATGGCGACCCGAACCGTTTTGACGGACCAGAAAACTGAACGCCCTGTGCCGGGGTTTCAGTTGAACACACCGGAAGACAGGTAGCGGTCGCCCCGGTCGCAGACAATGAAGACAATGGTGGCGTCACGCACCGTGGCCGCCACCCGAAGGGCTGCGACAGCCGCACCCGCCGAGGAAATCCCGCCAAAGATGCCTTCCTCGGCAGCCAAGCGCCGGGCCATGGTTTCCGCCTGTTCCTGGGTAATGGGTTCAAAGGCATCGACAGCAGCCGGATCGTAGATGCTGGGCTGGTAGGCTTCGGGCCATTTGCGGATGCCGGGGATATGGGCGCCTTCGGCCGGCTGGGCGCCGATGATGCGCACGGCCGGATTGCGTTCCCGCAGGCTTGCCCCCACCCCCATGATGGTGCCGGTCGTCCCCATGGCGCTGACGAAGTGCGTAACCTGGCCACCGGTCTGTTCCCAGATTTCCGGGCCGGTGGTTTCGTAATGCGCGCGAGGATTGTCGGCATTGGAAAATTGATCCAGGACCTTGCCCTTGCCCTCGGCCTGCATGCGCAGCGCCAGGTCACGGGCATATTCCATGCCCCCGCCCTGAGAGGGCGTCAGGATGAGTTCGGCCCCATAGGCCGTCATGGCGGCGCAGCGTTCCTGGGTCGAATTGTCCGGCATGATCAGGACCATGCGGTAGCCCCGCACGGCGGCGGCCATGGCCAGGGCGATCCCCGTATTGCCGCTGGTCGCCTCGATCAGGGTATCACCAGGGCGGATGTCACCGCGGGCCTCGGCCTGCCGGATCATGCTCAGGGCGGCACGGTCCTTGACCGATCCCGCCGGGTTGTTGCCTTCCAGTTTGGCCAGGATCACGTTGCCACGCGGATCGCCGACGTCGCCCGGCAACCGCTGCAGGCGCACCAGAGGCGTGGATCCGACGATGTCTTCAATGGTTGGGTAGGTTCTCATGGACGAAATCATACACCCGTCCACCCGCCCTGCCGGCCAAGACCCGGGCCGGAATATGCTTATGAAAAAACAGCATGCCGCAAGCCCGGGGATGGCTGGCACACGTCAACGGCGACCTGCCGCCGTTGATTTGGACGGCCCAGCCGGGCCACCCGCCCCGGGCGCACCGCCCCCTCGGGGGTGGCTGCCCTGTTCCGACAGACGTGCACCGCCGCCATCGATGGTCAGGCCAGCCGCCTGCAGGGCCTGGGCCCGGCGCGGACCGATGCCGCGCACCCGGTCCGACAAGTCATCGAATGACTGAAAACGCCCGCCCCGCGCACGCTCGTCAAGAATGATCTGGGCGGTCTTGGGCCCAATACCGCGGATACCACGCAACTGATCCAGCGTGGCGGTATTGAGATCCACGGCCCCCGCCGCGCCGGCCCAGGCCAGCGAAGCCATGCCGGCGGCCGCCAGCAGGCGCGGCCATGCGCGCGCATGGGGGCGCATGGCGCGCCTGCTGGCAGACACACGCCCCAGACGTGTGGGAATGGCCTCGGAGGATCCGACGGCCGGACGACCGGCCGTCTCGTGCAGAAAAGGATTCATGACCGACTCCTGAATGTGAAGGTCCGGTCATGATGCCTGGGCCAGGCATCGAATGGCGTGGCGCGTGATCCGGAATGTCCGTCCGGGAAAGTATCAGGCGATCTTCAGTCGCCCTGATTCCAGCAACTGACCGACATAGGCATTGACCCCCGTTTGTACATCACGGAAGGCATCGGTATAGCCAGCCGCGCGCAGCCCGGTCAGATCGGCCTGGGTGTGGCTCTGATAGCGGCCTTTCAGGTCGTCCGGGAACGGGATGTAGCGCAGCTGACCGCTGGCCGCCAGTTCCGCCAAAGGCAAGGCCAGCTGCCCCTGATGCACACGCAGGCTGTTGACCACAGTCTGGGCCACATCATTGAAAGGCTGTGCGCGCCCGGTGCCGCAGTTGAAAATGCCGGAGACTTCCGGGTGGTCCAGAAAATGCAGGTTGACCTTGACCACGTCATCGACAAAGACGAAATCGCGCTGCTGGCCGCCGTCCGGATAACCATCCCAGCCGCCGAACAAGCGTACATGGCCTTCGCTGGCGTACTGATTCATGTTGTGAAAGGCGACCGATGCCATGCGCCCCTTGTGCTGCTCGCGCGGACCATAGACATTGAAATAGCGCAGGCCGACCACCTGTGCCGTCAGGCGATCCATGCGCCGGCGCAGGACCTGGTCGAACAGCAGCTTGGAATACCCATAGACGTTCAGCGGCGCCTCGCAGGCCGGGTCTTCCACGTAGCGCGGACCTGCACCATACACGGCCGCCGACGAGGCATACAGAAAGGGCACCTCGCGCGCCTGGCAGTATTCGAACAATTCCAGCGTGACGCGAAAATTATTGTCCATCATGAAGCGCCCATCACGCTCCGTCGTGTCGGAACAGGCCCCTTGATGAAACACCGCGTCGGGGCGCGGCAATTCTCCCGCCAGGACGCAGCGGCGAAATTCGTCCTTGTGCTGGTAGTCCGCGATTTCCAGGTCGGCCAGATTGTGGAATTTATCGCCGTCGGTCAGGTCATCGACCGCCAGGATGTCGGTGATGCCGCGCGCATTCAAGCCACGGACCAGATTGCTGCCGATGAAACCGGCCGCGCCGGTGACCACGATCATGATGTCAATTCCTCTGCGGTGACGATGGAAGTACCCAGTTTGCCGACCACGATGCCGCCCGCGCGGTTAGCCCACGCCATGGCCTGGAACCAGTCCAGCCCGGCAGCACGAGCAACGGCCAGGGTGGCCAGCACAGTATCGCCCGCGCCGGACACATCGAACACTTCGTGCGCCTGAGCGTCCACATGCCGACGGCCATCAGCGGTATAGAGCGTCATGCCCTGTTCGGAACGGGTGATCAGCAAGGCTTCGAGATCCAGTTCCTGGCGCAAAGTCTGGGCACGGTGCGTCAGGTCGTCCTCTGAGTCCCAACGACCCACGGCGTCCTGCATCTCGCTGCGATTGGGCGTGACCAGGGTGGCCCCACGATAGCGCGGATAACGATGGCCCTTGGGATCGACCAGCACTGGAATACCACGTTCGCGGGCCGCCCGGATCATGGACTCGACCCTGGAAAGCGCGCCCTTGGCGTAGTCCGACAGCACCAGCAGATCATAGTCTGCCAGGATATCGGCCAGACTGGCATCCAGCGCGTCCAGCGCACGCACACCCGGCCCCTGCTCAAAATCGACCCGCAGCAACTGCTGCTGGCGTCCCAGCACCCGCATTTTCAGGGTGGTGTCCATGCCTTCGGCGTCCTCGACCAGATGGTCGCGCACACCTGCCTCGCGCGCCAGGGTACGCACGCGGCTGCCGGCCTCATCGGCACCGACCACCCCCAGCAGACCCACGCTGGCGCCCAAGGCGACGATATTGCGCGCTACATTGGCTGCGCCGCCCAGGCGGTCTTCCCGGCGGGCGACCCGCACCACGGGCACCGGCGCCTCGGGCGAAATGCGCTCGACTTCGCCAAACCAATAACGGTCCAGCATGATGTCCCCGGCCACCAGAATCCGGGCGGCCGCAGCAGCCCGGACCGGAAATGCGCCAGTGGATTCCGGCCTGCAGAGCGGGGCACTGCCCATGGTCATCGAATTTCCTCCAGTCGGCGAGGCCGATAGGTTTCCCAGGTATTGCAGCCCGGACATTGCCAGTAGTAGCGCCGGGCCTCGAAGCCGCACTGTTCGCAGGCATAGCGATCCAGGCGCTGGGTATGTTTGTGGATCATGCTGCGCAGCAGGCCCAGGTCAGCGCTCGGCACCAGCGATTGGCCCGGCAGGCTTTCAGCCCCCTGGCCAAGTTCGACTTCGAGCAGGCGATCCAGCCCCAAAAGTGAAGGGTGGGCGCGCAGCGCCTGGCGGGCAAAGGTCCAGGCAGGCCCAGCGCCCTGCGTGGCGCGCAAAGCACGAAAAACCACATTGAACAGGTCGAGCGTCGGCAGCCGGGCATGCTGGTCTTGCAGCAGCGACAGGCCTTCGTCCGCACGCCCCAGGGCGGTATAGCATTCCAGCAGCGACTGGGCGACCAGTCCGGCAAATTCGGGCGCCGTGGACAGGACATCCTGGAGTTGCGCGCGCTGCGATTCCAGATCGCCGCGCAAGGCCGCCCAACGGGCACGCAGCATGCGCACGCGCGTCTCGGACGCCGGGGTGGCGCCATTCTGACGCGCCGCATTCTCGGCAGCGTCCAGCGCCTGGGCGGCCGCATCGAAATCCGGTGTCTTGGCCTCCAGCAAGGCCTGGGCACGCTCGCAATGGTAATGCGCCAGTTGCGGGATGGGTTCATCGGTACGGCCACGCAGTTGCTGGACGGCATCGATGGCCTTGTCCCAGTCATGTTCGGACTCATGAATCCGGACCAGGGCCCGCAGAGCCTCCAGGGCATGGCGCGTTTGCAGCACGGCCAGGAAGCCCTGTTCGGCGCGGTCCAGCATGCCAGCCTTGAGAAAATCCTGGGCCAGCGCCAGCTGGGCGTTTTCGCGGTCCGGCAGGGGCAAGTCGCCACGCGAGAGCAGGCTCTGATGCACGCGAATGGCACGTTCGATCTCGCCCCGGCGGCGAAACAGGCTGCCCAGAGCAAAATGCAGTTCGGTGGTTTCGGGATCAAGCTTGGCAACCTCGACAAACGCGTCGATGGCCCGGTCGGGCTGCTCATTGAGCAGAAAGTTCAGCCCCTTGAAATAGGAATCGGGCAGCACCCGGGTTTCCGACAGCATCTGGCGGAAATCAAATCGCGCCGCCAGCCAGCCCAGGCCGAACAGCACCGGAACGATGATCAGCCACCAAAGTTCGAAATCCACAGCCTGCCTCGAAATGATCACAGGGGCGCCAGTGGCGCGACGGTCTCGGGGATCACGGGGGCAGACACGGACTGGGGATGGTCCAGGGCATCCTGGGCACGCGCCAGTTCGCGGCGCAGGCGATTGATTTCACGGCGGCGGCGCAGCATGGACGTGGCCGCCATGAGCAAGCCAAAGGCCACGCCCAGGACGAAGGCGACCAGCATCACGACGATCAGCGGAACCTGGCTGAGGACATGGTCGGCGAACAGCCCGACATCCACCGGCGCCGTGTTTTTCAAGGCGAAAAGCAGCACGATGACAAAGATCAGCAGCCGCAGAATCCAGACCAGGTAGCGCATTGACAAGCTCCTCGGGACAATCTGGACATTGTAAACGGAAAGCGTTCCTGCGCCTGGAATTCAGACCTCGGAGACGTCCTCTTCGCCGTGTGCCGTTCCAATGACTGACAGAACAACTGCCCCAGGTGGGTCGCCTGGCCGGTCGCAATCACCAGTGCCAGTGCCGTGCCGGCCACGACACGATCGCCCATGACGCCAATCTGTGCCCAAGGCTGCTGGATCGAACGCTCCAGCACCAATCCATCGCTGCCGAGCAGGCGCACATCGGCCGGCAGCCAATCCCCTGGAAACAGACAGAGAATGTCGCCACGCACCAATTGATGCACGGGTACCTGCTGATCGCTGTCAGGCAATCCATACAGACGCAGCTGCCGGCGCACCGTGCAATGACCATCCTGTGCGCACCGCGCCAGATCGCGCAGCGCCGCCGGAACCGTATCACGGGGAGCCAGATAATTGGGTCCTTCCTGTACAAGACGCCGCAGAACCTCATCAAACGGCAGGCCACGCAAGGAACTGCCCAGCAACGCCAGACCATCAGCGGCCGGCAGGCACGCAAGATCGCACAGGGTGCAGCGGGTACCCCGCTGTTCAGGGCGCGTATTCCGACACAGCAGTGATCGACGCGGGCATAAGGGGGAAAGAAGTGCTTGCATGGGAGCCTCTCTCGGCAGACGCGCGGCAGCCTCCCATGCCTGAAATCAACGACAGGGATGACAGCGTGCGAGCGTCCGCATATCTCTGTCAGCGCAGCGCACCCGATTGCTTGACCATCCACACCGGGACAGCCGTCAGGATCAGCACCACCACCAGCTGGACCCACAAAGAGCCATCCCAGGACAGCTCCGGCATGACACGAAAATTCTGGCCATACCAGTTGATCAGGGCCGTGCCCGGAATGAAGGCCGCCCACAGCACGCTGAACACTTTGGTCACGTTCAGGTCACTCATGGCCACCGTCTCACCGGCCACGCGCCAATGAAAGCGCTGCCGTTCCAGCAGGAATCGCGCGCGCCGCTGCACACCGTCGAGTTCAATCATCAGTTCCTGCACCTGATCCAGCAGCGGCCCTCCCTGACGCAGGGCGGCGCGGCGCAGCCGCTGATTGGCGCGCTCAATGTCATCGAGCGACTGCAGCACATAGGACAGCGGGACGTTGAGACTATTGAGGTACTTGTCCACACCGGACAGGTCCTCTACCCCACGGGTGTCGTTGGTGCCCACATTGATCTGAAACGCTCTGATGGATTGGACCGGCGAGGAAAGATCCTGATTGATGCGCTCCAGCACCCGCACGGCCTGTTCGAGCAACTGGTGCAGCAATACCAGTGCAACGGACTGCGGGCAATCGGCCTGCATGCCCTGGGCCTGCAGGCGTTCCAGTGCCTGGCCTGGACGCAGCAATGGGGCGCCCGTCTCTACCGTATAGAGCGGTTCGTCGCCGCGCGCCTGGCGCCACAGCAGATCGGAGACCACCAGCTGGTCGTCCTTCAGACGCACGCAGCGGATGCGCAATGTGCCCGCCGCGCCATATGCTACGCGCGGAATCAGATCCACATCGTGCAGGCGGTTGAGGTCCTCCAACGCCTGCAGATCATTGGCATACAGGCGCTGCCAGGCCGGCAGTTCCTTGATCACATTCATCGCATCCACCCCTTGCGCTTGATGTAGAACAGCGGCATGAGCGAAAAGAACCCTGTCAGGCCCATCACCAGCCACTCGCCCCAAACCAGCTCCAGTTCCGGCATATAGGCAAAATTCTGCCCATAAAACGCCGCCAGCAGTGTGGGCGGCGTGAACACTGCCGTGACCACCGTGAACACCTTGATGACCTGATTCTGCTTCAGGTCCAGGGTGGTCATCAGCGACTGCTGCAGATTACGAATCTTGTCATGCTGGAAGCGCGCATAACGGCGCAGGCTGTGAATATCCGACAACAGCATGCTCAGGCCCTGCGCAAGGGTGGCGTTATCGGAAAAACGACGCAGCCAACGCCCGGCACGCGCCAGCATCAATTGCCCTTCAACCATGCGCGCCACCAATTCCTCGGCCTCGCCCAGTGCAATCGCCGTGCCCGCGATATCTGCTACGCCCGCCTGACGCTTGGACATCTCGAACCCGCCACTGGCCACTGCCACCGCCTCACTGCGCGCATCGAGTTGCTCCGACAGTTCCCCGACCGCTGCGCGCGCCGCATCGTTGAGTACCTCGATGATGGTGAACAGCATGGTTGCCGGATCCAGTTCGATCCCAGTCCGTTGCGCCTGCAACAACTGCTCGCCGGCCAGATCCAGCGCTTCCAGATGCACATCCTGCTCGACACTGATCAGCAGGTCTTTCCCAAGTACGAACAGGACGCAGGTTTCCTGATATTTCCGCTCTTGGCGAATCACCATTTCCACCGGCACCAACACACAACCGGCCTCTTCAATGGCTGCACGCCCACGCTCAAGCGACAGATCAATGCCGTAGCGGTTCTGCACGGCAGCCAATTGCTCGGTCTGCGCAGCCGACAGCCGCAACCAGCCAGCCTGCCGCAGCTGCGGATCGACCGGGCGCTGCGCAAGAGGCAGGGATTTCTGAATCTGCGTCACGGTTCAATCCTCCTGGGCAGCCGCGCCACCCTGTTCGACTGACACCACCTGTTCGTCCTGATCCGGCATCAGGTAGATGCCGTACAGGTGCAGCGCCGCGAAACTGCCCAGAATCAGGGCGTACAGCACAATCACGGCCACCATGATCTCGCGCTCGATCTGCGCGGTGCGCGGCCGCGCGGCTCGGGCGCGATCAATGGCCTGGCGACGCTCCAGCGCAGCCGCATTCCCGTCCTGTTGCAAAGTCAAGTCGGCATTCCAGACCAGCCCATGCAGATTACCGACGGCCAGGGGCGAGACCGCGCCCGATGAGTTCAGATTGTTCGACATCGAAATTCCTTGTTTTCAGTTTGTCTGGTCGGCCCGGCAAGCACCGGAACCGAATGAACAGATGGATCAGCGCAACCAGCCGCGCCGCTTCACGTACAGCAGCGGCAACAAGGCCAGCACCGCCGTCAACACGATGATCATGGGTTCGCCGTACTGCCACTCCAGAATGGGCATATTGGCCACATTCATGCTGTAGTAGGTCGAGATCAGCATGGCCGGCAGGAAGACTGCCGTGATCACTGAGAACACCTTAACGATCTGGTTCTGCTTGACGTTGAGCGCCATGTTGTTGGTGGTCTGCAGCAGCCGCACGCGGTCGTGCACGAAACTGACGTGTTCTTCGACTGCTTCGATATCGTCGATCAAGGTGTGGAACAGCGGCTTGAGCCAACTGTCACCTGCAGGCAGGCGCGCCAGGGCGTGGCGCGCAGCCAATGCCAGCTGCAACTGGCTCTCGATGCAATCGGACAGTAGTTTTTCGACCTCGCCCAGATCCAGCTGGGCCGACACCACATCGCTGACGCCGAAATCACGGTCGCGCGACTCCAGGCTATTGAGCACCGAATTGGTCTGCACCAGCACCTTGCCCAGATCGTGATTGAGCGCATCCAGCAGTTCATCAGTGGCATCATTGATCGTCTGCAGAATCACCGCAAAACACTCAAAAGCGTCATTATTCCGGCCATCCCGGGCGATGCGCTGCTCGGCGGCCGCCAGTGGGGCTGGCGCTGGATCTGGCTCCAGCGATATCACCGCCTGACGGCCCACGGCAAACACCACGCGGCTGATCTTTTTCTGCCCCTGCTCCAGGCTCAGAAAGGTGATGGGAAAATAGCCAAACTCACCGTCCTGACTCGCATTGCCCTGCACGGCCCGGACGATGTCGATGCCAAATTCATGCTGGATCTCGTCAAGCCGCCGGTTCTGCGTGGCATTCAGGCGCAGCCAGGGGCCTTGCTGCTGACTGCGGAGCACCTGGGTACGCGCCCCATTCCCATTGCGTTGATCTTGGATATTCATTGCTCGTCCTGTCCAGGCGCCTGGGCGCCCGATTGATCGACCTTGATGGCCTGTGCGCTTTCATAGAAGCTGGCATGCGACCCGGAAGTGGAAGACGTTTTGGTCTCCAGGTCGTAATTGAAAATATGCAGGGCTGCCACTGCCAGAACCAGAATGCCCCAGGTGTATCCCAGCATGGAAAATGACAGGCGCTCATAGCGTGACCAGCGCCAGGGCCCCATGGCGGCCCCCCCCGAGGGGCAGCGCGTCGGACGGCTCCAGACGCCAGCCTGCATGGCAGCACTCGGAGATGTCTGCATGGCGTGTTGTGGATATGGCATAGCTCGACCTCATCAAAAAACGCTCACACCAGGGCCAGGCGATGCGCACGGCAGCACACTCGCCTGTCCAGACGGAACAAAGAAAAAGGGTGGGACTCAACGGCCCGGTTCAGGAAAATGTTCGCAACGGAACGCTGAATGGGCACGGCCCAAGGCCACGCGCCCATCAGGCGGCAGCTGGCGTGCCAGGGAAAAAACGACAAGTGGGAACAACATGGGCGCGTCTCCGGGGTGCGGCATGCACGGACGGCCCTGCGCACTCAACGCAAACGCTGTCTTGCAGTCCGGACCCGATAGCGGGCTTTCAGGAACAAGGGAAAAACGGGATCAAGCGCACTGCGGCGCCTTGGCGGCTCGGGGTCCATCGCTTGCTCCTGAAATGCGGCGCCAGGCGCCGACAGACACTGTGTATGGCTTCGCCTGCTGCGAAGCCCCCTCCGGACCGGTGTTGGCTTTCTCGGGCAATCATCCAGTCCAAACGGGAAGGCGGATGCCGTCCCGCTGACAGTTCGAAATTCTGACATGGCAGGCCGTCGATGACCAGCAAGCATTAGGATGGCCGGCCATACCATGCAGCCATCATGCCGATACCTTGGTATATCGACACGACACTGCCTCAGGTCGATCCAGACAACAACGGGCGACGCCTTTTTCAAGGCGACGCCCGTTGTTCGGCTGCGATGTCCGGCCAAGCCCGCTACAGCATGCGAGCCCGGTACAGGTCATCCACGGTGGCGGGCTCATCGGCATCACCGACAGGCCCCTGATCCACGCGTTCACGCAGTTCTTTACCCGGCTTGAAGTGTGGCACCAGCTTGGCGGGCACGTGCACTTTTTCACCGGATTTTGGATTGCGCCCCACCCGCGGTTGACGCCGCGAGAGGGAAAAACTGCCGAAGCCGCGGATTTCGATGCGCTGGCCCTGGGCCAGCGCATCGGCCATTGCATCCAGGACCGTCTTGACCGCAAAATCCATGTCGCGGGCCGCCAACTGCGGATAGCGGCCCGCCAGCACGGCAATGAGCTCGGACTTGGTCAGGCCAGGCATCACTCGTCGCGCTGCTGGTCAAGCTTGGCCTTCAGCAGGGCACCCAGATTGGTCGTGCCCGAGGAGGCGCTGGCTTCGGTCATACGCTGGATGGTTTCGGCCGTTTCGGCGTTGTCGCGAGCCTTGATCGACAGCTGGATCGAACGCGCCTTGCGATCGATGTTGATGATCATGGCTTCGACCTGATCGCCGGCGTGCAGGACCGTCGTGGCATCCTCGACACGCCCGGCGGAAATTTCCGAGGCGCGCAGATAGCCTTCGACGTCCACGGACAGCGTCACGACGGCACCCTTGGGTTCAACGGACTTCACGGTACCCGACAGGACGGCGCCCTTGTCGTAGGTAGCCACGAAGTTGTTGAACGGATCGCCTTCGAGTTGCTTGATGCCCAGGGAGATGCGTTCCTTGTCGGTATCGATGCCCAGCACCACGGCGTCGATTTCGTCGCCCTTCTTGAAGTTGCGCACGGCCTCTTCGCCAGATTCGGACCAGGAAATGTCGGACAGGTGCACCAGGCCATCGATGCCGCCGGGCAGGCCGACGAACACGCCGAAGTCGGTGATCGACTTGATGGCGCCGTGGACCTTGTCGCCCCGCTTGAAGTTGGCGGCGAAATCTTCCCAGGGGTTGGGGCGGCATTGCTTCATGCCCAGCGAAATGCGGCGACGGTCCTCGTCGATTTCCAGGACCATGACTTCGACTTCTTCGCCCAGGGTCACGACCTTGCGCGGATCGACGTTCTTGTTGGTCCAGTCCATTTCGGAGACGTGCACCAGGCCTTCGATGCCGGCTTCGACCTCGACGAACGCACCGTAGTCGGTCAGGTTGGTCACCTTGCCGAACAGGCGGGTGCCTTGCGGGTAGCGACGGCCCAGGCCGATCCAGGGGTCTTCGCCCAGTTGCTTGACGCCCAGCGACACACGGGATTTTTCCTGGTCGAACTTGAGGACCTTGGCTTCGATTTCCTGGCCCACCTGCAGGACTTCGGACGGATGGCGGACACGGCGCCAGGCCATGTCGGTGATGTGCAGCAAGCCATCGATGCCACCCAGGTCCACGAATGCGCCGTAGTCGGTGATGTTCTTGACGATGCCTTTGACGATGGCGCCTTCGTGCAGGGTTTCGAGCAGCTTTTCGCGTTCCTCGCCCATGCTGGCTTCGAGCACGGCGCGGCGCGACAACACGACGTTGTTGCGCTTGCGGTCAAGTTTGATGACCTTGAATTCGAGCGTCTTGCCTTCGTAGGGAGTGGTGTCCTTGACGGGACGCAGATCGACCAGCGAACCCGGCAGGAAGGCGCGGATGCCATTGGTCATGACCGTCAGGCCGCCCTTGACCTTGCCGGTGATGGTGCCATTGACCAGTTCGCCGGATTCCAGGGCCTGTTCCAGTTGCAGCCAGGCCGACAGGCGCTTGGCGCGGTCACGCGACAGAATGGTGTCGCCATAGCCGTTTTCCAGGGAATCGATGGCAACGGAGACGAAATCACCATCCTGCACTTCCAGTTCGCCCTGGTCGTTCAGGAATTCTTCGAGGGGGATGTAGGCCTCGGACTTGAGACCCGCATTGACCACGACAAAATTGTGGTCGACACGCACGACTTCGGCAGAGATGACCTCGCCGGAGCGCATGTTTTGATCCTTGATGCTGGCGGCAAACAGATCGGCAAAACTTTCGCCGCCCAGAGCGGCTTCGGTGGTAAGGGTGGACATGAACGATAGATCCATACGCCCCGAAGGGCAGTCATGACACGCCAGGCGCAGCGCCCAGCGGAGTGAAACAACATCCTGCCCAAAGGCGCCGGCAGCAGCGCCCGTCAGGCAGGCCCACGTGCGGACCAGAGATCCAGCACTTGACGCACCACGTCATCGATCCCCTGATGGGACGAATCCACGGTGACCGCATCCGCCGCCGCAACGAGCGGCGCATGCGCCCGACCCCGATCGCGCGCATCACGCGCCTTGAGGTCGTTCAAAAGGTCGCTTAGATTAGCAGAAAACCCCTTGTCCTTCAACTGCTTATGGCGCCGCTGCGCGCGCACCTCGACATCGGCGTCGAGAAAGATTTTCAGCGGGGCATCCGGAAAGACCACCGTGCCCATGTCGCGCCCATCGGCCACCAGGCCGGGCATCCGGCGAAAATCCCGCTGCCGCGCCAGCAGCGCCTCGCGCACTGCAGGCCAGGCCGCCACGCGCGAGGCCAGGTTGCCGACCGCTTCCTGGCGGATCAAGGTGCCAACATCTTCGCCATCCAGGAAGATGGCGTCTGGTTCAAAGCGCACATCCAGACGCCGAGCCAACCGGGCCGCCTGGGCCTCGTCGGTGCCATCGCCCCCTTCGCGCAACACGGCCAGCGCCGTCAGTCGATACAGCGCGCCGCTGTCCAGCACGCGCCAGCCCAGGGCATGAGCCACCCGTTGGGCGATGGTCCCCTTGCCCGAGGCCGTCGGCCCGTCGATGGTGATCACCGGCGCAGACGGCGATGCCCCGGCATCCGTGCCCAGCAGGCGACGAAAATCCGTGAAATAGTCTGGGTATGTCTTACTGACGCAGCCTGGATCCAGGATGGTGACCGGCACGGGACCAAAGGCAGCCAGCGAAAAACACATTGCCATGCGATGATCGTCGTAGGTGCGGATCTCGGCCGCACGCCAGTCGTGGGCTGGCAAAGGGTATACCGTCAGGCTGTCGGCGTCGGATTCCACGCGCGCGCCCAGCCGGGTGAGTTCGGCGTGCATGGCATCGATGCGATCGGTTTCCTTGACCCGCCAGCTGGCAATGTTGCGCAGCCGGCAGGGGCCATCGGCATACAGGGCCAGCACGGCGGCGGTCATGGCCGCATCGGGGATCAGATTGAAGTCTCGATCAAAGGCCCGCAGCCGTTCACCCCTGGCGACCCGGCAGCCCTGCACCACCAGCGCATCGGCCTCGCGCTTGACCTGCGCGCCCATGGCCTCGACCACTTCGGCAAAGGCCACGTCACCCTGGATGCTGTCACCCCCTACCCCTTCGATGCGGATCGGACCGCCGGCAATCGCGCCCAGCCCCAGAAAATACGAAGCCGACGAGGCGTCGCCTTCGACCCGGTAGCGGCCCGGTGCGCGATAACGCGCATCGGCCGGGATGATGAAGCGTTCCCAGCCCTCGCGCCGTACAGGCACGCCGAAACGCTCCATCAGGTTCAGGGTGATCTGGATGTACGGCCTGGAGATCAGCGGCCCATCCAGCTCAATGACCACGTCACAGCCAGTGCGGTGGGCCGCGACCGGCGCCGCCATCAGCAGCGCCGTCAGGAACTGGCTGGACACGGAACCTCGCACCCGCACCGGCTGCCGCGCGTCCAGATGCCCAGGACCGATGCGCAGCGGGGGATAGCCTTGCTGGCCTTCGTATGCGATTGCGCAACCCAGGCCGCGCAAGGCATCGACCAGATCCCCGATGGGGCGTTCATGCATGCGCGGCACACCCGACAATCGATAATTGCCGCCCATCATCGCAAGAACGGCCGTCAGTGGCCGGAAGGCCGTACCCGCGTTGCCCAGGAACAGATCGGCCTGCTGCTGTGGCCAGCGCGCCGCACCGCCCAGGCGCACCCGGTCCGCGCCGGTCTGACGCAGATCCAGGCCCAGAGCCTGCAAGGCCGTGCGCATCACCTGCGTGTCGTCAGAATCCAGCAGGCCATCCAGTTCGGTGAAGCCATCGGCCAGCGCCGCCAACAGCAGCGCCCGATTGGAAATGCTCTTGGAACCCGGCAGCACCACCGTGCCGCACGCATGGGTGGCTGGTTCCAGGCACAGGGAAGGTTCACGAGCGTCCGCAGCGGTCATGTTCATTGCATCGGGTTCCTGCCGCCCCAGAACCGGCGGGCGAGCGCCGCCTGTTCGAGCAAGGCCTCAAGCGCGGCGGGGTCGGGATCGTCTTCGAGGGTCGCCCGCAAGCGCCGCAGCATCTGGTCGAAATGATCCAGCTCACGCAGCACCGCCGTCCGGTTGGAAAAAAAGATGTCGCGCCAGACTTCGGCTGAGCCCGCCGCGATCCGGGTAAAGTCCCGGAACCCCGTGCCGGCCAGATTCAGACGCGTGTCGGCGTCCTCGGAACGGACGATCCCGGCCATGTAGGCGGCCGCCAGGAAATGCGGCACATGGCTGACCGCCGCCAGTGCCCGGTCGTGAGCATCGGGCGTCATCAACGAAATGCGCGCCCCGCAGGCTTCCCAGATGCGGATCAGACGATGTTGCAGCAGGCCGGGCGTGTCCTCGAACGGGGTCAGCACGACCTTGCGCCCGTGATACAGCATGGGGTCCGCCGCCTCGGGGCCGGCCATTTCCGATCCCGCGATGGGATGGCCGGGGATGAACTGCGCATGGCAATCGCCCAGGATGTCTCGCGCCAGCGCAGCCACATCGGCCTTGGTGCTGCCCGCGTCGGTGATCAAGGTATCAGGCCGCAAGACAGGCGCCAGCGTTCGCAGGATCGGCGCCATGGCGCCCACCGGCGTCGCCAGAAAGAGCAGATCGGCCTGTGCCGCTGCCTGTTCCAGGTCGACAATCTCGTCGATCAGGCCCAGGGTTCGTGCACGTTGCAGGGAAGCCGGATTGCGCCCCACCCCCAGCACCCGGCCCACCTGCCCGACCCGGCGCAGGGCCGCCGCAAACGACCCGCCGATCAGCCCGATGCCGACAACAGCCAGCACGGGGATGAGCGGCATTGTCGAGGAATCCGACGGCTGGCTCATGCCCCGAGCACGTCCTTCAACGCGGCAAGCAGGCGGGCGTTTTCCTCGGGCAAGCCGATGCTGACCCGCAGGTGTTCCGGCAGGCCGTCACCCGCCACGGGCCGCACGATGATGCCTCGACGCAGGAGTTCGCCGTTCACGCGCGCGGCATCGCCCACGCGCACCAGTACGAAATTCGTATGGCTGGGGACGAATTCCAGGCCCAAGGCGGAAAAGCCATCCTGAAGCTGCGTCCGGCCTGCCCGGTTCAGCGCATAGGTCTGGTCCAGAAAGGCGGTGTCATCCAAAGCGACGCGCGCCGCGATCTGGGCCAGGACATTGACATTGAAGGGCTGGCGCACCCGATTGAGCAGATCCGTCAGCGCCGGCTGCGCCAGCGCATAGCCAACCCGCAGTCCAGCCAGGCCATAGGCCTTGGAAAACGTGCGGGTCACGATCAGGTTGGGAAATTCGCGCACCCACCGCGTGCTGTCCGCACGTTCCTCGGGATCCAGATATTCATCATAGGCTTCGTCCAGCAGCACCACGACACGATCCCCATGCCGGGTCCGGACGGATTCCAGGAAAGCCTGCACGCGAGCACCGGGCAGATGGGTGCCGGTGGGATTGTTCGGATTGGCGATGAACACCAGCCGGGTGTCGTCCTCGATGGCCGCCAGCATGGCATCCAGATCATGGCCGTAATCACGCGCCGGAACCATCAGGTGGCGGGCGCCCCGGGCCTGGGTGCTGAGCCGGTAGACCGCGAAGGCATGCTGCGCATAGACAGCCGATGTGCCTTCGTCCAGCAAGGCCAGGGAAGCCAGTTCCAGCAGATCGTTGGAACCATTGCCCAGGGTGATCCAATTGGCCGGCACCCCGTGATGCGCCGCCAGGACCGCCTTCAGATCGAAGCCGTTGGCGTCCGGATAACGCCCATGCAACGCGCCGACGGCCTCGGCGAGCGCCGCACGCACGCGGTCGGAACAGCCCAGCGGATTCTCATTGGAAGCCAGCTTGATGATGCCATCCGGGTCCAAGCCGTATTCACGGGCAAGTTCCTCGATCGGTTTGCCGGCCTGATAGGGGGCGATGGCCCGGATGTGGGCAGGCGCCAGGGTCTCTGTCATGAGTCGAACCTCATTGCCGGGGGTAGGACCCCAGCACCTTGAAGAAGGCGACCTGCTGGCGCAGTTCGGCCAGGGCCAGGGCGACGGATTCGTCATCCCGATGGCCCAGCAGATCGACGTAGAAATAGTATTCCCATTGTCCCGTGCGTGCGGGACGCGATTCGAAGCGGGTCATGGATACCCCATGCCGAGACAGCGGGGCCAGCATCTCATAGACCGCGCCCGCGCGGTTTGGCACCGCCAGGATCAGGCTGGTCTTGTCACGCCCGGTGGGGCCGGCATCGCGCAGCCCGACGGCCACGAAACGGGTCTGGTTCTGCGGGTCGTCCTGGATACCGCTGACCACGGCGCTCAGCCCCCAGGCAGCGGCCGCCGCATCCCCGGCGATCGCCGCACAGGTGGGATCTTCGGACGCCATCCGCGCCGCCTGGGCGTTGCTGGCCACAGGCAGGCGTTCCAGCCCGGGATGGTTGCGGCTGAGCCAGGCCTGGCACTGTGCCAGGGCCTGGGGATGCCCCAGCACCCGCGTCACGCCTTCCAGGCCGCCGGTCAAGGTGAGCAGATTGTGATGGATGCGGATGGTGCGCTCGCCGAGCACCTTCAGCGAAGAATTCAGCAACAGATCCAGACTGCGGTTGACAGCGCCTTCGGTGGAGTTTTCGACCGGCACCATGCCGACATCCGCCTGCCCTGCCTCGACGGCGCGAAAGACCTCGTCGAAGGATTCGCAGCGCAGGCTGGTAATGGCATGGCCGAAATGCTCATGGGCTGCCTGCTCGGAAAACGAACCCTGCGGTCCCAGAAAGGCGACGGTGAGCACGCTTTCCAGTCCTCGACAGGTGGAAATCACCTGGCGCCAGATCGCCGCCACGGCCTCTTCCGGAATCGGCCCGGGGTTGTCCGATTGCAGACGCCGGATGATCAGGGCCTCGCGCTCGGGTTTGAGAATCGGCCCGGCGGCATCAAAGGTCTTTTTGATTTCGCCGACTTCCAGAGCCGCGCGCGCGCGCTGGTTGAGCAGATCCAGGATCTGGGTGTCCAGCGCATCGATGCGCTCACGCAAGGGTTCCAGTCTGGCCTGCAGCGTGTCATCCGCCATGGCGGGCCTCGAAGTCCTTGAGGAAGTCGATCAGGGCTTGCACGCCTTCCATGGGCATGGCGTTGTACAGCGATGCCCGCATGCCGCCCACCGCCTTGTGCCCCTTCAGTGCCAGCAGGCCGGCCGCCTCGGATTCTGCCAGGAAAGCAGCGTTCAAGGATTCATCACGCAGAAAGAACGGCACATTCATGCGCGAACGGCAGGCCGGCGCGATCCGGTTTTCATACAGATTGGAACGGTCCAGGCAGTCGTACAGGGCACGCGACTTGGCCTCGCTGGCGGCATCCATCGCTGCCACCCCGCCTTGGCGCAGCAACCACTTGAACACCAGTCCCGCCATGTAGATGGCATAGGTCGGCGGGGTATTGAACATGGACTGGGCACCCGCCACGTTGGCGTAGTCGAACACCGATGGACAATGCGCCAGCGCATGACCGATCAGATCCTTGCGCACGAAGGTCAGCGTCACCCCCGCCGGACCGGCGTTTTTCTGTGCGCCGGCGTAGACCATGCCCACACGCGAAAAATCGATGGGCCGGGACAGGATGTTGGACGACATATCGGCCACCACCGGGACATCAGGCGCCCCGAGCGCAGCCATGTCGGGCATGACGGGCTGCTCGATCCCGCCGATGGTTTCGTTGGCGCACAAGTGCAAGTAAGCCGCATCGCGGCGGACACGCCATTCGGATTGCGGCGGCAGCCAGCACCAGGGGCCGTAGCGGCGGCCGTCGATGACGGCTTCGGATTCAGCAGTGGCGGCCACGGCGATGTCACCGTAGCGCGCAGCCTCCTTGAAGGACTTGCCCGCCCAGTGACCGCTCAGCACGTAGTCGGCCCGGCCCAGGCCGGCGCGGCCGATCAGGTTCAGCGGCACGATGGCATTCTGCGCCGAGGCGCCACCTTGCATGAAAAGCACCTCGAAATCATCCGGCACCGCCAGCAAGGCGCGCAAGTCGGCTTCGGCCTCGTCGCGGATGCGGCTGTAATGCTTGCCGCGATGGCTCATTTCCATGACCGAAGTGCCGCTGCCATTCCAGTCGCACATTTCGGCAGCGGCCTGCTGCAGGACTTCGAGCGGCAGGGTGGAAGGGCCTGCGGCGAAATTCCAGGGCCGGTTCATGGCTGATCCTTGTCGGTGTGTGATTCATCTCCGCCACCGGCCACGGGCCCGCTGTCGGCTCCGCCTTCGGACGCTTCCGAAGCGGCCTCGACCACTTCGTCCTCGTCGGCATCGCTTTCGACCACACGCC
>Ga0265295_1002809_pt1 | contig 26550 bp, 41 predicted proteins | sample Munlansysbiofilm_FD_192503 | JGI IMG/M metagenome (GOLD analysis project Ga0265295, IMG submission 192503) | Leachate microbial communities from a municipal landfill in Southern Ontario, Canada - Methane capture system biofilm | ecosystem: Engineered > Solid waste > Landfill > Unclassified ... | reverse complement strand
TTTCGTAGCGAGCCAGATAGGGCGGTGATTGATTGAAAATTCTGCCATAGCTTGTTGCCATAGCTCTGGGTGGCGAACTCAGGACGATCTCGAAACTATGGCAAAGTTTTCGTAGCGAGCCAGGTAGGGCGGTGATTGATTGAAAATTCTGCCATAGCTTGTTGCCATAGCTCGAAAGTGTTTAACTCAGGACACTTCTGGAACTATGGCAAAGTTTTCGTAGCGAGCAGGGTGGATCAGTGGTTGGCTGAAAATTCTGCCATAGTTTGTTGCCATAGCTCGAAAGTGTTTAACTCAGGACACTTCTGGAACTATGGCAAAGTTTTCGTAGCGAGCAGGGTGGATCAGTGGTTGGCTGAAAATTCTGCCATAGTTTGTTGCCACAGCTCGAAAGTGGTTAGCTCAGGATATTCCTGGAACTGTGGCAAAGTTTTCGTAGCGAGCAGGGTGGATCAGTGGTTGATTGAAAATTCTGCCATAGCTTGTTGCCATAGCTCGAAAGTAGTTAGCTCAGGACATTTCTGGAACTATGGCAAAGTTTTCGTAGCGAGCCGGGTAGGGCGGTGGTTGATTGAAAATTCTGCCATAGTTTGTTGCCATAGCTCTGGATGGTGAATTCAGGACACATCTGGAGCTATGGCAAAGTTTTCGTTAAGGGCGGACAGGACGGTGGTTAGCTGAAAATTCTGCCATAGTCTGTTGCCATAGCTTTGGGTGATGGACTGGGTCTCCCCAGATCAATGACAAAAGTTTTTGGCCTCAACTATTTTTGTAGAATTTCGCTGAGGTGTTGGATAGGAACAGGGTTGTGGGCCAATCTTGTGATTATGTGGCACATTTTTCAAAGCTTGCTTCGACAACGACGAAAAAAATGCCATACAATAAGTCGGAGTGAATAATTACAGCATCTTACCAATGAAAAAAGTGCCATGTGTCAAAATAACATTACCACATGTTTTAGAAAATTTTGCCATTTAACTACGAAACAAGTGCCATAAGCAAATGAAAAATCTTCCATTGAGTTTAGAAAAAATTGCCACTTCAAACACAGATAAATATCTAATATTATTTAAAAAATTGTTGTCTTAAAAGAATTTAGAACCTAAGAACAGAAAATACGCTTTGCTTGATTATTAAGATGGAAAATTTAGAGAGTCCTTTTTACGTTCCTCCAAGCTCAACGCAAAATCATTCCACCCGCGAATGGCCCATTTCTTAATCTCTCGCTTCGTATCAGGACCATAAGCCTTAGGTCCATGAATCTCGCAGTCAAGGCACATAACCTGGGCAGCATAACCCACAGGAGTGTTGCTTTCATCGTCAATCATAACATAAGGATCGTAGATGACAGTTGTCTCGCGACTTGAACAATACGGACAGCGCAAAACTTCACTTCTTTGTTCATAATAACTATAAACAGCTTCGTTTATGAGACGATGAGTTCTCCAGAACGATATTTCTTCGAGTCTTTTTAGCATTTTCTCTCCAACTATTTAGTGTATCCACATTGAGTACAGCGACACTTAGGGTTTTCATCCGTCTTTTTCCACATTTTTTTTCCGCAAACAGGGCATTTTGGTCCATGAACAGCGCCGCACTCCATGCATTCATGTACCAACAAAAGCTGTTGGTATAAATAATACCTATTTTCTTTTTCGCAATTATGAATGTCAACCTTCATATTGTCGAAATCAAGATAAACAAGATTTTCAAATTCACATTTTGTGCAAAAATGCACTCCGTGTGAAAATGTAGCATCTGTCCCGCAAATTCCACAAAAAACATCTCTTCTGTTGTTGTAGACAGATGGATGCGTTCTCTTTACGTCCTTACACGCAGTTGGCCGCTTGTTCTTTTTGGCCTTTGCGTGTCTTGGGACTTGAACTGTTCCAGACTTTTTGTATTCTGAATATGATGAATCGTAGCTCATGCATTTAATATACAGGAAAACAGCAAAAAAAGAAAGAGATAAAAACAAAAAAGAGCTTCACCTTGTGAAGCTCTGTGTCTGAATGATTATGTTTTGAAACTTGTTGGTTTAGTATGACCGACCGACGATGTCGTCAAAGACATTAGCAACAGACTCCAGTCCAGAGGAATGTCCTTCATTCCATGCGTACGAGTATAGAGCGGACACAGGGATTGTAACAACGTCACTTTCGTTAAGACCATGCTCGGCAAGGAGATCTGTCTTGAACGCTTCCATGAGCCTACGTTCTTCGTTGTTATACTCACCTCTCTGTTTAACGACAGATTCTGTTGTCTCAGCGATCTTGGCCCTGATGTTCTGGCCACAGTTCGCGCAGAAGTCATATTCACACTTCACCTGATGCGTTTTCCCGCACTCACACGTATACACGTTTGATTTGCTGGGGTAGGGAAGGGTGTTCTTATATTTATTGAAGTCCATCATTACTCCTAAATGATCTGTATGTTTATTAATGAATAAAATGGTTAGGCTTTTCGCTGAACTGTGATCCAGTATTCGCCCATGCTGTCATCGCCCGTATCGTTGGAATTGACGATCATGTCTTCCATAACAGAAAATCCAAAATCTCCCACATACGCTTTGGCGAATTCATCAATTGAAGACTCAATTGCTGTTCCATGTCTCTCAATTCGAGGCATAGAAACATAGAGTTCCGTCGCAACATAGTCTCCATAATTGAAGTCAAAAGGATCAATGCTCGACAGTCGTTCCTCTGGGTCATTTCCCATATATGGAGCATTGACAATATACAATGGTTCATCTTCCTGTCCTGGGACGTAGATGCAAAGCTCTTCGTCGGCAAGTTTCGTATCTGATCTTTTGACCTCGTTATACAATCCCCCGACTCGAATTTTTGGCTGAGAGTCTGCGCGATTAATCTTGTCAAGCACGACTTTTATCGCTTTTTCAACATCCCCTACGTTCATGTTTTTCATGTCGTTTCGGAGGTCAAGTTCTGCGTAAAAAACGAATTTCATAATACGTCCGTTTTGTTTAGTTGTTGAAATCTTCTGGGGTTAATCCGAATTCTTCGATCAACTCCAATGCCTGGTCATTTTCGACTTTTTCAAGAGTTCCAGAACTCAAGCGGAGAAAGGTGTTGTCATTATTGACGAGATATTCAATCTGACCAACTTGAAGACAATCTGGAATTTCGTGATCGGAGATTACTTCAACCGTGAATGTTTTTTTGAATATTGACATAGTTTATCCTATTTTTGTTATGGTGATTATTTATTATCTATCACAAATTCAATCCGCAATCAATTCAAACACCATGTCAGCCTGACTCGCCAGTAATTCCTGGTTTTGTGTTTCTTCCGCTAAGACGTTATTAAACTTCCAAATTTGTCCAGCTCTGCCTTTTGGCATTGTAAAGTACAAAACGGTTATAGCTTCATCAATCGTCCCATCAAACGGAATTAAGCCTGAGATAAAGTTTTTCTCTAAAAATTGAAAAAACAACATACACATCCTTTTGTTAATATTACATATAATATTGCAAATTTGGATTATAGCATGTTGTTTCTTGTTATTTACATCAAGAAAAAATAAAAAAAGCACCCTTTGAATTAAGGGTGCAAGGTAGAGGTGTATATGATATCGTTTTTAGTGTATTGATGAATTCTGGCGAATCTGAGCAGATGCATATACATCCCAGTCTTGGTATGCCGTTCCTGGGAAGTTGTCTTCGTCTGTTTCAAAGGTAGCGCCAGATAAGGTTATTGATTTTTTGGGAGTCTTCGAATTGTTTTGGTATTCGAGTTGTATGTCGCAGATCAATTTGAATATCTGGTCCCAAAACATACCCCGAGAATCTACTCCAGCGTCAAGAGCGCGGATTGTTCTTTCGAATTCTCTTGTGGTGTTTTCAAACAACTGGTAATCATCTAAGGTTTCTTTCGAAACACTAAGCCTTAGGTTGTGCTGAAGTGGACTGTTGTTTTTGTCTACCTCGACAACTATTTCATAGCTCTCGGCTTCCGCTTGTTTTTTCAGCATAGAACTTCATCCTGATCGACAATGATTGCGGTATTTCCGTGGCTTAAAGGCCTTACTCCATGAATTTCCCAGAAGTCTTTGGGTACGTACATTAATACGTCGCCCCAGTTAAAGTCATTATTGGTTTGTTCGACACTTTTTTGCCCATCTTCTGTCTCAAGATAGGCTCGAACAATACTCCTGATTTTTCCTTCCGGGTTAATGCATTCGTCGTCGACCTGAAAGTAATCGACCCAAGTTTCGCGTTCCGATTCCCTGACTCGGATCAAACAGATTGTTTTCATCAATTTTCCCTATCTTCCTGATTCTCGAACTTGTTCAGCTTCTCGAATCCAACGCTGTCACAGTAGTAATAATTCCCTTCAATCTCCACCACGTCGCTGACAGACAGAGAATGACCGCGAAAATCAAACGGTCTACGCTGGTTAAAGATATTGAAAACTAGCTCAAGAACATTTTCAGTGTCGAGACGAACGCCTTCCTTGCTGGTTATTGCCGGGAAATCCGGATTGTCTTGTCCGTCTTCACTTGCCAATTCTTGCGGCACCGATATCTCATTGTCGTATACCTGTTCGTACCAATTTCTGGGAACAGCCTTAGTATCTGGGGATACGCGCTCAAGTGATCTGAAAGCAATCTTGTATCTCATCTCATCCGGAAGAGAGTGGCTGACCTGGTGAATGCGAATATCGAGAGTGAACATTTTGTGTTTCTCCTTACCACGTTATACGTGTTTCAATTTCGAGGATATTGAGGTCATTATTTCTGACGTCAATTTCATTTCCGTTACCCGTGTGATTTTGGATAATGTAATCGTATTCAATACCTTCATTTTCAAGCTTCTGCACAAACGACTCAAGAAATTCAAAGTAGGGGTATTCCAAACCTTTCTTGACGTGTTTGATACACAGAACCAAGTATTCTCCGCCATCATCATCAAGAGATTCCCGGATGAGGTTAAGATCATGATCGTGGTCCTTAAGCTTATCCTTGGCATCAACTAAAAGCTGATTTCCTACTTCCCTTTCGACAGCCAATACGATTGTGGAACGAATGCTCATTATGTACTCCAATTTACATTTTTTGTGTTTATAAGCAAAAATATAAAACATTTAAATCTAAAACGAAATCATATGCGACGAGCATTAGCAGTCAATTAGTTTTAAAAACTCAAAAAATTAAAAGTTCTGATTGATTATAATAAAAACGCATCCCATAATTAACAAAATTACCTTATTTTTTGTTTTTAAGGAGATACTATGTAATGAAATTTCTTACGTCATATTTTTCGAATGCAAAGAATTTGCCTCAAGGCGCTGTTCCGATAAGCATTGCACTATACCCACCCAAGAACAAGTTGACTGGAGTCGCTTATTTTCGGGAATACAAAAGACTTGCACCTCCAAAAAGCCTCTTGCTTGGCTGGAAATCAGGAGCTATAAATAGAGACGAGGATTACGTCGATATTTATACAAAAAATATTATCCAAAAGCTAGACGTAGGCTTGGTTGTCGCTGATTTGCGAGAGCTATCGAAGGGTGCAGACGTTGTTATGCTCTGTTATGAGACGCCTGGTGATTTATGTCATCGGCATCTTGTTTCAGAGTGGCTTCGCGAGAATGGCGTCGAAGCATTGGAATACCAGCAAAAAATTCAAAAACAACTAACTTTAAGGATGTAATATATGGCTGTAGAGGTTGCCTACAAGGATGATGGCCGGAGTGTCTGCGCCACGCATCCATCTTATGGTATTGTTAGTTTTTCCCGCGTAAGCACGGCGTCGAAAAGACTATTTGGGTCAGATATTAATCACAGATCGTTTATCCGCCTCAGAATTGGTCGCGCCGGTTCGTCTCAGGATAAGGAATTGCACTTGGATCGGGTTTACTCCGAGGGGCTTCCCATTGTCGAAGTTGACCTTTCCTCATCTCAGTTTGCTGAACTGCTAACGACCATGAATATTGGAGAGGGCGTGCCTTGCACGATCTCGTTTGAGGAAGGGAAGATGTCGGTCCAATATGTCGAGCCTTTCCAGAATGCGATTCAGGACAAAGCAAACCGACTTGTGGACAACGAAAACGTCAGGTTTGCCAAGAAATTGGATGAAATCAAAAAATTGGTTGAAGAAATTGGAGAAAAGAAGTCTCTGACGAAACAGGACAAGCAAACCATGTCCCGTCTCATGGATTCATTTATCGACATGACCAGGAACGGATTTCGTTATTCTGAGGAAAAGTTTCGAGAAGAAGCGGAAAGAAGTATTGCCGACATCAAATCTGAAATTGATGCCACTTTGGTCGCACTCAAGGAAAAGCATTTTCTCGCGCACCATGCTGGGGCGAGGGATGAGTTGACTGATTAAAAAACTACACGATATCAAGTAAATAGGCCGAAATTATCGGCCTTTTTTTTGTTTCGTGAGCAAAGTTGACATAATTTAAGACAATACATAAAACGGGACTTAAGTTTTTGATATAATGATGGATTTCAAAGTTTACATAACTTACATTATGTCCGTCGGCAGAATATAAATACTTGAGTTAATTGACTTTTTATGGCAATCGTTTTCTTCTTCCTCTTCTTGTAGCCATAGTTCGTACTTTGGGTAAATTGTCTAAAATTTCCTGGTTTACAATTGTCCATACCGTGCCTTTTATTGAGGCTATGGAATAAGATACCCCCTGAACAACTTGAAGTTTTTTTAGTAAGTCCAGTCTTCTTCTAAATCGAATTGCTGGCATTTTAAGCAATTTTGAGTATTCGTCGATCGTATAAGGTCTAACCGTACTGCTTTCTGATAAGGTGTGAAAGAGCCAAAGAATTTTTGCGTCGTCGTTGTTTAAAATTGTCCATAAATCTAAAACAAGTTCTTGATTCACATCGATTTGTTTATCGGATTTAATGTCGACTAAAATTTCTCCATACACTCGTTTTTGCTTGCCAGTCGCACTGCCCTTGTTTTTCCCAAATTTGATGATGGTTTTACTCGAATCATGAATAGAGTCAGAAATCTCATTGTTAAGACCACTGTCTAACGAAGTAGGCTCTGGTTGATTCTTATTAAGAAGAATTGGTTCTTCGATTGAGTAGTCAGATTTATTATCAGCTAAAGGCGCAGCTAAAGGCGCAGCTAAATTCTCTTCGACTTGTTCAATCTCCTGACCGGTGTACGAGCCTGTTAGCTGTACAGGTAATCGATCATAAGGCTGATCGGCTAATTGAGTATTAATATTGCCAACTATTTGGTCACATGTTTGCTCGTTAATTTGGTCATTTTTAACACCAATGACTTGATCATTAGCATGCTCACTTACCTGATCACTTACCTGATCACTTGACTGATCAATAATTGATCTAACGAACTGAGATAGAATAGGAATTCCAGAGTTAGATTTAGGGTGATCTAGGCCGGATACACCATTTTGAATGCTCTTGGATATGGTTTGCTGATCGGGTCTTTGGTTTAGCTCTTGCAGATACATGTCTTTCTGAGACATCTTTTTTGGTTTTGTTTTTTTTGGTCTACTTATGACCTGGTCGCTTTTCTTTGCCGCGTCTTTCATTTTAGTACTCCGATAATCTTATACTATCGTGTTTTTTTCTTCAGTCTAGCTATAACCTCTTTGGCGAAATCGATATAATCTTCGCTGACTAGGGAGTTTAGATTGTTTTGGAGACATGTTGTCCTTCGCAATTCAGCCTTACCAATTGCTGTTGAGTTTCTAATTTTTGCGTTAAAAACTATATCATCCCCGTGAGTGGCAAACACTGAACGTACATGTTCAGTCATAGTTTGAGTTACTACTGTGTTTGACCTAAAAAAAGTCATTAATACACCTAAAAGAGACAGTTTTGGGTTAACTTCTTTAAATGTGTTCATCGTTCCAAGAAACAAATTCGTGCCATCTGTTCCGTATATTGATTCTGATGACACAGGAAGAATTACATGGTCTGCAAAGCATAGCGCATTTGCCACAAATGGGCCAATGATATCGGGCTGACAATCAATTATGACAAAGTCATACTTATTAAGGGCTGCCTGATTTTGTTCAGCTTTATTTTTAAGGGCAAAGAGTTGTCGAGGAGAAGATGAGGAAAGACTTGTTTTTAATCCAAATGCATCAATTGTTGATGGGATAAGGTCAACGTTGTTTATTTTAGACGGCAATATGCAATCTGTGATTGGAATGGCGTCACTGAGGAAGATATCTACGATTGTGAGTTTTGGAGGTATGTGTTCTGGTCGGATTAGTATAGAGGTAGTGTTTGCTTGTGGGTCAAAGTCTAAAACTAAAACCCGATTATTTTCATCCACAACGGTCAGCGCATGGGCTAAATTGACAGCGGACGTCGTTTTTCCTGCCCCACCCTTCTGAGTACCAAGTGCAATTTTGTAAGGTTTTGACATTTTTCCTCCCTCTTTTTTTGACCAATTATCAGTCTATTTAATGAGAGGCAATATCGGAATAAAAGGCGCAAAAAAACCGCCTTTATGAGGCGGTTTAGGTTAGTTATTTAATATTTTTTTTGGGTCAATTTTTCCTGTTCCGTTTGCATAGCAATAAACGCATCCATGCGGACAGGTTTGGTATTGGCCAATGTCCTTGCTCTTGATGCATCCACAAGCCTCTCGCTGTCCGGCATCCTTGAGAGCTGAAGTTGATTTCATATTCACAGGCATACCAGGAATTGAGATTGGTAATGATTTTTGGGTTGAGACGCCGAGATGACTCATGAGTTTTTTGTCATGAGAGAAAACTCTCGCCATCAGGTCTCCGTCGATACACTGATTTTTGCTAATTCCATCAAAGCTTTCGTGTTCGCCGCATGTCGCTAGCTGCAATCCCCAGGATCTGTTGACCGCAATTAATTTGTTGACGATTTCAACTTGGTCTTCACGTGACGGTTCTCGATATCCGACTGAACATTTATCGAGAGCCTGCTTAACGTGAGCATATTGATTAATGTCAGCAAAGCTGAAAACCAACTTTTCCGTGTATTTGTGGATCTGGTCCCCTACTCTTTTTATCTTGTCTGCAACCTTTTGTACCGAAATAGAATTGGAGAGTAATATCGGATCAAATCGCCAAATAACCCGCTCTTTCCCTACTTTTTCGGAAATGTATCGAAAAATATCGATTCGATCATTAACGCATGGAACACGGGGTTCGAGTCTCTCGTTGTCATAATCGTTTAACGTGAATTGGAAATAGTAGTTAATTTTGCGTTTTTCCAAAAGTTCCAGGTAAGGAAACAATGGCGCAGGGTTTTTCGTCCAAAACACGATTGACCTGACGTTTGAAAAATCGATGCGTGTAATCGCTCCGGAAAAAGGATTGGTCCACAAGCAATGTCCGGCCTCAATTTTTTCCCCAAACCATTTTGCATAAAAGGCTGGGATGTCGGATGCTCTACTGACGGATAAAATTACTGGACTTATTTCGGTTTTGATTTCCATGATTTCCTATATTGAACAAATAACAATATTGATGTCTTGGTCCGCAAAAACATTTTTTACGATTTCACTAACCTTTCCCCACGACAATCTATCTAATCCGCATCCAATTTTTGGCATACCCAAGAACTCGACACCTTCGAGCGGACATTGTTGAGCCATGTCTTCAATGCATTTTGTGATCGATTCGTAGGTTGGCTTCCCGTAATAAACTTTTTTAGACACTAGGTTAAACACTTTCTTTGTTCTGTAGCACCGCCCTACTTCCAGATCTTGACTCCTGAGTTCTTTTACACACGGATGCTGCCTAGTGAATTCTAGGGCTATTCCGGCCCCCATTTTGGCGTCGGCGCTTATGCAGTGGGCTAGGTAGTATTTTTCATCAAGTGTGAATAGATTGTATCTGATTTCTTTATATCGCATAACTTATCCTTGAATTAATTTTTTTCTTTTTTGCATAAAGATTTTTCCAAGGTTGTTTTCTCCTGCAACACTGGAGCACTTATCACAAAAACAATTTCCCCAGAAGTTGTCACACCATGTGTTTCCTTCGATGATTATCCTGTTTTTAGTCCCTACCAAGTATTCAGCAATGCATGGATGTTGATCGACCTTGAGATCTATAACATAAGTCATCACTTTTACGCGGATATCTTTCCAGTCCTCTCTTTGCATTGGGACTTTTCGAGACACAGGCATTCCATCTATAACTTCTTGAATATCTACAGTTCTATAATTTCCGTAACGTTTTGCCAACGCTGGAGAAGCTGCTGTTCTAATTATTTCTCTGAAGCTAGGGATAAGCGTTTTGAGTCCTTGAAAAAGGTGCTCAGACGTAGGCCAAACCTGTTGGTTGTATAGGATTTGATAAGGAGAGAAATTACTCAAACAAGCGTGCTCTCCTCTAAAGTGAGTGATTGCATCGCTTGGTATAGACAACTTCTTCTCAACGTAAGCTGATAGCATAAATGTCACCATTAAGGCTGTTATTTATTTTGTTTTTTGGTTTGTTTTGGACACCAGACAGGTTTTGAATGTGTCGCAATGTTAGAGTACACAGCATATCCTGTTTGTTTACAAATGGGTGGAAAACTGTTTTCGCTCTTGAAGCAAGAGCACTCTACGCATCTATTCATACATATCTCCATAAATAAATTTAACAACCACTTGAAGTTGCAATGTTTTCTATAACTTTATCAAAATATCTTATTTGATCAACAATAAATTTGTGTGCAGCTACTTCGAAAACCAGTCTGAATTGTATCTGTGCCTTTTTGGGATAAACCCATATGATTGATTTTGCGTTTTGGTTTTTATTTTTTTAGTGTTTGGCAAGTCTTTAAAATGTGTTGTCTTGAAAAAGTGGCGAATTACTTTTTCTCCATTTATCTTCATTACCATCGGAACCACGAACCCAACAAGGATGACATGATGTTGATCCTGAATCCTTTCCAAATTATTTTTTGCGAGTTCTTCTGGAATAATTACCGGATACGTCTTATATCTAATTAAGCCTTCTTCGTTTTTATACGGGCATGTAATTCTGGCAACATACACGCCTTCATCATTTACCGTATATGTATGCTTTGGATTTCCAAGCATGTAGCCATTTAACTCATTCATTGTATTTGCTCGTTTTGATTATCAATGCATTTTTCTAAACATACAGTGGTTTTATCATAAAGTAATTCAATGTTTTTATCGAACTATATTTGTTTTATATCATAAATTTAAAATCTTCTCAATAACAAGTAGTAAAAAAAGCCGTCAGAGAGACGGCTGTTGATTCTTAACTTGTCTTATTATGTTGATTCTTGGTGTCGATTCAAGTCTATAACGAATCCAAATCTAGAGCGTTCTCTATACTCGCTTACAGGGACAAGAAAGATTTTTCTCTCAACTCCATCGTCTCTTTGCCCACCTTTTGTCGCAATAGCTCTAACCAGTTCTGGAGCGCTGTCGTTACAAGAAGCGCTAATGACAACATAATTGTCCTTGTTTCGCTCTAGGAACAAACGATTGTCTTTTTCGAGACTCTCTCCTTCGGGAATAATTTCTTCGAAAAAGGCTTCGTAAATATCTGGATACCAGTTTTTCAATGTTTTTTTTGCACAATCGATGTCGCTTTCTTGAAAAAAAGACGGGAAAGACAACATAACAAGGCAAAAGGCATCATCCTTCTCAAACCAAAGATAATATCTGTGTTTTGGGATCGCTTTCTTGATTGCGTCTGGCATCTCCTGAAATCTTTTTTCGGTGATTTTAAATCCACCATGTCCAGGAGTTGAGTAAAACACGATTCCACGGGCTATTTTTTTACTTTGATCAGCCATACCCCACGGGGTCCAAGTCGGCATAGTAATCTCCTATTCGCTCTCACTGAGAGCTTTGATGATAAATTCTTTATTACTCAAGATAGTGTCAAAAACTTTTTGACCTTCTTGAAAATTGGAACAGAAAACTCTTAAAGCTTGAATATTGGACATCGGCCTTGATTCACTGTTCAGCGAAGAAATGTACTCGATTTTATCGTCACAATCACTTAGAGTGAGATAACCGCCAAATTCATGTAAGATGTCTTGCATTATATTAATCGCTTCATCGTCTTGGTTTAAATCAAGAACTACTGGAATATCAATTTCATCGCTAATACCTGGATAGTCATGGCAAAACGAATCTTTTGAATATGTGTAGGCAAAAATAAAGCGAGGTGTTTCTTTGCCAGATAATTTGACCCAAAAAGAATTTCTTTCTTCAAAGTATGGTTTGTAGTCAAAATCTATCGGCTTACCATCGAACTTTTCTCCTAAAAAGTTGAGTAAATCCATTTTAGAAACGTTTTTTCCATCTATAATTGACTTCGTATTAACGCTCATAATGTCTCCTGATTTAGTCTGAAGCTAGGTTTATGTATAAATATGTATTCGATTGAAGAATGTCGAACGTAATATACACGGTTTTTTTTGAAATAGCTGATGTGAAACGAGACTGCGTAATCATCTTGAATTCTTAACTCATTCTTTTTGAAAGAATAACCAAGATCTCTACATAATTGATTAAAGTCGTTCATATCTACATGCTTAATAAATGACTCGTACTTAATTGTTCGAGATGTATCAATGCAACGAATCAGGTCGTCAACCATATTTCGAGAAAAAGAAACACAGTTTTTCCAGTATGAGAAAACTTTTTTAGACATACTCAATCCTTGGTAAAGGTTGATTGTTTAACTGATGACAAAATATCAGAATAAAATAATGATCAATACTGTATCTAGACTAGAATGAAATCAATAAAAAATAAAAAAACCAGCATAAAAGCTGGTTGTTGGGATTAATTCTGAGTGAATGTGCTTATTTGTACTTTTTCTGAGTGAACAAACACATCCGTATGCTTGACGAACCCACTTAACCAAAACTCGGTTCTGGTTACGTGAAGTTTGGAAAGATCAATTCTCGTGTCTTCTCCATCTGAAAGATATTCAGCATTATAAAAAAAGCAAATTTCATGTACGTCCAGTTCTTCCGGGGCGACTGCCTTTGAGAGTCGAATGATTTTGTCTATTTGGGTCTGACTGAGATACAGATTAACAGAATCTGGTGATCCTTCGACTGTTTCCGATGACCAAGTTTCCAGCGTAAGCTTAACCTTATTGCTGTCGTTCATAGCAACCTCCTTTTTTTTGTTAACAGAACGCGACAATCCATTCATTGTCTGAATCACGAACAAAAATTTCAATTTTGCAGTTTTTGTATTTCTGAGGAATAATGCCGGGAAACAGTGAGATAAGCTTTGCTACCTTTCGAATATCCCATCTTTTTATGATCTTGATTGCTTCATTCTCAAATTCAGCCACCATATCGTAGCACAACTCTCTTGTGTTTTTATTTGCACAACGAGGGCTGTTGATAACTGCTGGTAATACGTCGATCATGTATTCGAGGTTACATCCTTTTTGTTCCAGCTCAAAACTAGATTGAGTTCTGAGCCTTTTTTGAAGTTCCTGGATAGCTTTTGCCTTTAATTTTTCATAAGTAATAACCACGATATTCTCCTTATTTAACATAAAAATTTCAATCCCACAAATAAGACTGTTGTGTTGAATATGTAATTTTATATTAGCTACGTGCCTAGTCAATCAAATGCATGCTTTGGAGGAAAATTTTGACGAAATTAACAGTATATTTTGCAGGCCCATCCGTTTTTTTACCAAACGCCAAAGAATATGGCGATCGGTTAAAACGTAAAGCTCAAGAACTAGGTTTTATTGGAATTTACCCTTGTGATGGTGAAATCGAAACTAGCGGATTAAACGCAGACAAAGAAATCTTTCAGCTTAATATGGCGTCAGTTGGGGTTTGCGACGTCGTTATTGCTGAATTAGGCCCTTTCCGTGGGACAGAACCGGATTCGGGCACGGTTTGGGAGATTGCGACCGCCAAAGCCTTGGGCAAGCTAGTGATTGGATGTATCCCAAGATATAGAGACATGATTCATTTGGTATCGGAAATGTGGGCAGTTGAAAAAAAGGACGGCAGATATATTGATGAATTTGGGAATTTTATAGAAGACTTCGGTAGGCCGTTAAACTTGATGATATGCAATGGAGTCGATCATTTGATTGAAGGAGATTCTTTTGACGGCTTGCTCCACTTAAAAAAAATGTTTTCAGAAAAGATTGATAAATAATTGTTTATCACAGTAAAAAAAGCGATGATACTTCGATTTTCGAAAGATCATCGCTTTTTTGTTTTCTGCTACATTCTTACTTTCCCTGACTTTGCGACATATATTGTCTTGTAGTGCTCTAGTTTTGTGATTCCACAATCACTTATAAGTGCGTTTATGATCACCTCTTTGTCTTTATATGCTCTTGGAGATTCGTCGAGAACATCTTCCCCTAAGGTTGAACAATAAATACCCTCCATATCCTTCTGAAATTGATGGAAATCAAGCTTCTCTTTGGCCTTGCTTCGAGAGTAGACTCTTCCTGCTCCATGCGGACAAGAAAAGTTCCAATCCTTGTTGCCGTTTCCCTCGAATAAAAGCAGGCCATCTCTCATATTGAGAGGAATGACGCCGATTTCTCCAGGGTAATTTCTAATTGCTCCCTTCCTTACAATCCAATCGGAGGGGTCTATAAAGTTGTGTACAGACTCGATCCTATCGTGATTTTCGTCAATTTCAAGATATTCACAGGCCTTGTTTGTTATATAAACTCTGTTAAGGTGAGCGAGATACTGTGCAAGGAGCATATCTAGCATATAGTTTAAAAAATCTTCGCCATGAAGTGGCGCTAATGTTTTGTCAGATGCTTTATTTTTAGAAATTGCTATGTTTTGCCAATACTCAGCAGTCAATAGTCCAAAGTTTCTAGATCCAGTATGTACAACGAATAATCTATTGCCGTTTATGTTCTCTTCTATGCTGAGGTAATGATTTCCTCCGCCCAATGACAGTACGGACTTTTCTACATATCCTACGTTTCCATTAACACCAATGATTCTTTTTACAACCCAATCGTAGTCAATTTTTACTGTTTTACGAATAATATTATCATACCTGGAATAAAAAAGATTCAAAAATTGGTTAATAATGCATTGAAACGCCCTGTAGTCGAAGTCGTATTCAAGGTCAAAGACTGCTTCACCGTTTACCTTTTGCCCCATTGGGATTTGATCTCTTAAAAAAAGGTCGAGATCCCTGAAGTCAATATGGGTGTTTTTGATTCTGGTGGCCATGACTCCACATCCAATATCTACCCCAACAATGTTTGGAATTACGGAGTCTCTTAGGGGCATAGTGAATCCGATAACAGCACCCTTCCCTGCATGAACATCTGGCATAATCACAATCGGTTCATGAAATGACTCGTTATTTGCCATCTTATAGAGATCAGACATCGTAGGAAGATCCACAACGTCTGACATTATGTTTATATTCGCGCACTTTCCTTGAATTGTAATCATATTGAAACCCCTTATTTAATTTGTATATCAGTATGTAACATATAGGTTAACATAAATCAAGCCAGATTTGTAAAAAATGTCATACAATAAATTATTCATAGTTATAAATAAAAACATATATCCCAATATAATCAGGAAAAAGACATAGGAGAATTTTATGAGTACGTCGTCCTCTAGGGGAAAAAGTGACAAAAAAGAACAAGAAAATCATGGATTTAGTATTAACAAAGAGTTTTTGGCAGGTTTTGTGGCCTTTGTTGCGATTTGCGCTGCAATGTTCTCGACGTATGATTCCTTGTACGGCAGCATCTCTGCTCCAACTCAGGCCCTTACTGAAGTTGTCCGAGACAGTGAGAGTCAGAGTTCTATTTCAACGTCTGATATCAATGAGGATTTAGGCGAGCTAAAAAGGTATGCGTTATTTGGAGATATTAAGATTCAGGATCTTGCTAATAATGGTGATATTTTAGCTAAGTGTGAAGGAGATAGGCGTCAGTTTTATTCAGAGTATAATAGCGGAGGCGGCTTTGCAGAATCAACGTTATTGCGACTAAACCAGTCTTTTGAATCTGGGTGTGTTACCGCAGGTTTGGATCTTGGACATTACTATCTCGGAACGTTTGGAGCAGATAAGAGAGACATGAGTGACGTTCCTTTGGGTTGTAGATATTTAAAGCAAATAATTAATAAAAACAATGAAGCAAAAGTTGTGTATAACAATAGATGTAAATAATCATTTATAAAAGGAGATAGAAATGAAAAAAAAGCGAAGCATGATTTGGCAGTACATTAGGAATCGTCGTAGAGAAAAAGTAGGAATTCTTTGTGCCAAGAATATTGGAGAAGGTAAAATTGTTATTGGGTATTCTATGTGTAACAAAAACTTTGACAAGTTTGATTTTGTCACAGGAATGAAGCTAGCTATGGAAAGACTTAATTCTTGTTACAGTTCGTCCGAATTACCGATTACAGTCAATGAGTCAATTAACAAGTTTGCTCCTAGGTGTTTGAGGTATTTTGAATACAAGGTTTTCGTTATAGACAATATTTGTGATTGATGTGTGTTGTCATTTTCATTGTGTCAGAAGTGCAGATTTATCCTTGTAAATAACAACATATTTGATATGTGTACTACTTATTATAATCTTAATTGTGTGTAATTAAGAAGAACCCTTAATGTCCTGGAGTTTATATGAGAGGTACGGTTATTAACTTCTTCGGTGGACCTAATGTTGGTAAGAGCACTTACGCTGCTCATCTGTTTTCGCAGATGAAGATTCGCGGTTTTTCAGTGGCCCTAGTCACAGAGTTTGCTCAGGAGCTTGTCTTTGAAAACCGATTGAATGTTTTGGAGTCTGATCAACTATCTGTGTTTACCGAGCAAAATCGAAGATTATTGAGAGTGGTGGACAGATTTGATTACGTAATTTCTGATTCTCCAATCCTGCTTTCTAATGTGTATTTTAATGCCGATTTGTCTATGTATGTAAAGGAAGACTTCGAACAGTTTGTTCTATCTTCATTTAATAATTATAAAAACATTAATTTATATCTAATGAGGAAGATCAACTGGCATCACAACATGGCTGAGAGACGCCATTCAGTCGAAGAATCTGCGGTATTTGATGAAAAAATTTATCAATATTTGATTAGAAATCATATTCCGTTTAAGGCGATCGAGAACAGTATTGAATCGGTAGACTTACCTGGAATCGTTCCAAATCTTTAGGGAGTTTTGAGATGTCGTATGATCAAGCAGATGATTTCCTCGTCTCGTGTGATGAGGATGAAAATCACGAAGGTCTTGTTGGTCGCAGCAAGAACAAAGGGTTGCACGAGTTTAAAGACGTTTATGAACCATTGAAATCTGGTCACACAAAAGAAGATTTTTTAGACTACTAATAAACTTAACCCGGCTGAGCCGGGTTTTTTTGTGATGATGTCAAACTTGATCAATTAAGCAAGGAATAAAGCCAGAAAAGGTTTTATTCTTAAGAGCCGTGCAATACAAAGAATAAAACCAGTGATTCTCTCTTTTTTTTAAGATCATTCCTACGAAGGAATTAGCGCTTTGACTTAGTTTTACTTTGTGTAAAGTTTTTGTTTTAGATTCAGAAGTAAGTATTGATATAATATATTCGTCTGTTAAAGAATTATTGCTGTTAACACATAAGGCAATCGAGTCTATCCTTTGTTCTACTAGAGGAAAATCAATACAAATATTATATTGATTTGACATATGCTTGTTATCTAAAAAAAAAGACTGACATAGGCTTTGTGGTTTATTAATATGAATAAAACCATCTAAGTTCTTGCGGGAAAAAGAGAACGCACATGGATGAAATATAATTTCTTTGCGTGTAGACTCGAAAGAAATACTTGTCACGGCGTCATTACTACAAAGGCAAGCCTTCTTGTCGTGGGTGGTTACTAGATTCACAAATTCCTCATGCTTCAATTTATTCAATATGAATAAAGCACGAGGAGGTCCTTTTTTATTTAAAAACTTTAAGTCCGTCCTTACAGGCAAGATACGAATCAGAGATTTGGTATTTTCTTGACTTGTTATCTGGGCAATGACTGGACGTCCCGTCTGGGCTAACCCATAGCATCTTTGGAGCAACACATTTTACGGTACAATTCTGACACATCTCGTATTGTTTTGGACATGATGTTCTAGTAAAAACAATTGATGGATGTACTTTTTTAATAAGACAACTTTGTTTAAACGCATTATATTTTTTTTCTGTTTCTTTTTTTGCATACAAGTCAAATACTATTTTCATGGGTATTGATTTATCTGAAAAATATTTGATTTGATTTTCTAGTAATTTATCATTTGTGTCATCGTGATACACCATTTTTGCAACAACATTAGTTTTAGTTGCCTTGTTGTATGGAAAAATTTGTCCATCTGAAACATTTACTTTGATTAAATTAATATAATCTTCGACTTTTTTAAAGTCATTATGATGAAATATGGCTCCATTTGTAGAAATTTCTATAATTGGACGGTTTATATCCTGTATCGTTTTAATGAAGTGAAATAGTCCAGGGAACATTCCTGGTTCTCCCCCTGAAATGCTAACGTATGGAGACTGACTATTGTTGAGAGATAGCATTTTTGTGTATGATTTAACATAAGTTTCTGCTATGTGTGTCGGCATAAAATTAAGAGAAGATATGGTTGTTCCAATAAAACCATAATTACTCAAAAATGGATTTAATCTGTTTTGATTTTGAAGGATGAGCTTAAGCTTATATGGCTCATTTGTGTAAAATTGGTGTTTCATCAAGGAGTCACACTCACAAAGGGAAGTAGGTTTTAGTTATAAATGTCGGATTGCTGTGTGTATTATTTTTATTCAATATGGGTGTCTTTTATCACGGCTTTTGTCTTTTTGTCAATTTAGATTGACACAGCGCGGGGTTTAATTAAAATTAAACCAGATGATTGTATGACAAATACTGTATTTATATGAACTTCTTGATAAAACAGTAAAGGCGGGGGAGCTGTTTTGATGTGTGGCCTTGTGTGGGATGTTTAAGATTGCTTCGTGGTAAGACACTTTTTTTTATTTTTTTCTTAAACCTTGAAATTCTTCCGGCATACCGTCGTATTCGTTGTGTATGATTTCGCTTGCGTTTGTGTCCATGTTCATAGACAAATGATCATTCATCTGGGCGTATATGCTATAGAAATACGCAGCCAATGAAATAGCTACTATAATGATTAATCCTGTTGCTATTTTTTTCCACTCTTGTTTTACGTCTTCAATGTCTATCATATTATTACCTCATAAAAAAACCCGCCTATAAATATTGGCGGGATAATGATTTTTAGCTTTTGAGTTTAAAATTAAATGGCAGAATACTAATACATGCAATATTTTTTCCTGCATTTTTTGCAGGAGCATATTTGGATTTTCTGGCTACGCGCAGAGCTTCTTCGTCTAGCTCTGGATGTACTGAGTTAATCAGTTTTGCATCAATGAGATTGCCTTGTTCATCAAGGTGTATTTCAAGCTCGACTAGTCCCTCTATCCCCTTTCGTTTTGCAACGGACGGATAGCGCGGAGCGACCTGTCTTATTATCCTCGGGCCGTTGCTGCTTCCAAAACCTATTTTAATCGGGCTCGGTTGTGGAGACTCGCCTTTACCGTAATTTCCAAACCCGTTGATTCCTCCAATAAAATCTCCGTACCCTTTGTCATGAAGTTTTTCTGTACCGGCTAGCATGGTTCTTTCGGAAACGCCACTTCCAACAGACCCTTGTCCTTTGTTTTGGTTAGGGGTGGCGGTTTTGGCGTGTTCGTCACCATTTAGGCTTTTTTGCACAGGTTGTTTGATCTCTGAAGGCTTTGGTTTGTTTTGTTGTGATTTCTTGGGTTTTTCCGCCTTCGTCACTTCTGTCGGCGCAGATTCTTTGAGGACGGCTTTGTGTTTTTCTGTACGAGGAGGCGATTTTCTTTTTTCTATTTTTTTTACCACCTCATCCTTCTTGAGCGTTTGTGTTATAGAAGGTTTGTCTTGTTCAGAATCGGACACTGACTTAGTTTCCTTTTTGTTTGAACGAGAAATTTTTCCTTCGTTGTTTGATATTAAAGCAATCTTAGCTTCCACATCTGAAACTCCTTCAAATTTCGCTTCATGATTGTTTTCACGTCCAAGACCGCCTCCAGTCCTTTCATTCAGACCTCTTACCAGAGACACAGAAATAATGTTTGTTTTACTTATCCCTTTTCCAAAGACATAGCCAATGTCGCTTCTAAGGCTTGCAATGGTTAAAATAAGCAGAACATGGAAAAGCAAAGCTAATGAAATAGCGACTATTTTTGTATAGTCCTTTTTGTTTGCGACTTCTTCGTCAAATGCGATTGATTCCGCGCTTTTAACATCGATGAGGCAGACATCTTTATATAGTTCATTGTCTATTGAAAAATTCATACCTACTCCTATGGGAATTAAATATTACGAACAAATATTTAAATAAATAAAATTATAATAACTTATAGTTTTATTTACGGAAGAGATAAGATCAACTATAAAGTTGAGAATCAAGAAAACAAAAAAGCTCGCAATAAATGCGAGCTTTAATTGGGGTTGAGTGATTTATTAGACTTGTTAGTCTAGAATAGCCATAATCGCCGAGGCGTACTTATGGTCATAAGCGTATTCACGCAAGGCGTCGTAGTTTTTGACTACGCTTTCCAGTTCTGTATCATTTTTGACTTGAAACGAATAATGACTCATTACCATAATTGTACAAGTGAGGCCAAAAGCCTCTTCGTCCATGTCTTCTTCAGACCAATTCATTCCATTGATAACGTGGTACATTTTTTTGCTAGGCATGATAAAGAATCCGTTATTTGAAAGCACCACGAATTCCCAATAACCGCCATCATAGTCTTGGCTCAGAGAGCGAGCCATGTCGTAAATGGCGTTTTCGACTCCAACATAGTTTTGAAAGTATTTGGGAAACATGGAAAGACGCATGTTTTCAGGAACGATAGTAGCTGTAATGCTCATATTACTTTCCTTTATTCTTCTTGACGGTTTGCTTTTTGTCGAAATTACGAAGCTTCAGAAGGTCGTCCGTGTCCTTGATCATTTCTCTGATAACCTTTTCAGGATCATAGATATCTCGATAACGAAAACCGGGATTGGTATCAAAAAGAGCGTTGGCCCACTCGTCTGGGTTCTCACGTTCAATGACGCCAAGCCTACCACCATAGTTTTGTCCAATCCATGAGATCGTGATTTTGTCAGGATTAGGGGCATCAACGATCGTAATTGGATTGCAAAATCCTTTGATCGAGGTATCCAGGTTTACATACCAGCGTTTGTCTGGGTGGATAGCCTTGGCCTCCATATTGCTTGAGTATTTATCGTATATCGATTTTCCGATATATTCGGTTTCGTCAACCAAATGAATGCCGTCATTGAGAAAGTTGAGGACCAGATTTGAATTGGGAAGAAACGAATCCGGACTAAAGAATAAATCTCTAGCAAAGCCAGACTCCATTTTGAGCTTCTTTGCCATTTTTTCGATGTTTAGATAATAAAATCTTCCAAGATTAATAACAATGTCTTTGTATGTGAGAACAAACGAGTATCCATCCGCATGTTCGCAATTTGTAAAAACATAAGATTCAGGCTTTTTTACTCCATAAATCCTGCCACGCCCAAAAGCCGCAGCTATTGAATCATGAATCTTTTTTCCAAGATCAATGTCTTCGACAATAGTTGCTTTGCAACTATTGGGAAAAACAACGAGTGAGTTGAAACCCATAATCGCACTCCTTAAATATCAAATTCTTGATTGCATTTTGTACAGGTATACGGACCATAAGGCGTTTCGCTATCATAAATCGAAGCACTTTCTTTGTTTTCTCCGCATAGCGGCATCACAAATTCGTTATTGCCATCGACAACGATATCCATTCTAACAATCTGGTGGGCCGCAAAACTTTCCGTTGAGCCACACTTTGGGCATTTTAACATATTATCTCCATGTATTGTTTAAGACAAAAATAAACAAAATCCATGGCATATTTTGTATTTAGTCTAAAGTGATTATCAATCAAATATTAAAATGCGAAAAAAGCCTGCTTTTGGAGCAGGCTTTGGTTTTATTCAATCATGGCAAAAAATTCCTGAACTGTAATGATCGTCACTCCAAGGTTTTTCGCTTTGTTAGTTTTGGCAGCCCCAACATTATCGCCGATCACCAGGAAGTTGGTCTGCTTGTTGACAGACGATTGAGGAACTCCGCCGTATTGTGCAGTGATTTCGCACATTTCTTCTCTTGATTTTGGCATTGATCCAGTAAAAACAAATTTTTGTCCATTTAGCACGCTGCTTTCATTGGAGTTTGTTTCGCCGGATCGAGCGATATTAGTAAAGAAGTTTCTGGTTAGATATTCAAGGTCTGCCTTCATTGCAGTTAGGCCGAATACGATTGCTGTTGCAGTTTTTTGAGCAAACCCATCAATACGAACAATGTCTTCAATTTTTAAATCAAAGATATCTTCAATTTTGTGGTATCGCAAGATTTTTTTACTATCCCCTCTACCGAGATTTTCGATACCTACGGAGGCTAGAATACGCCAGTCGTCGATAGTCATTTCTCTACACTTGTTGATTTCGCGAACAAGATTGGATGCCTGTTTTTCCGTAAAACCTACACTCATGAAATCATCTTGAGTCATCTCAAGAATGTTTTGAATCGATGTAAATCCTCCAAGAAGGAGTTTTTCGATGGTTTTCGGCCCAAACAAGTCAATGTTTCCAATCGTCTTAAACCAATGCAGGGTGTTGCTCTTGTTTCTTGCTGCACATAACGGATTATTGCAAAGCAAAAATACGCCTTCGCTATCCATTTCTGTTTTGTTGCCACAGGCCGGACAATATTCTGGAACCATTGGTTCGGCAGGAGTGATAACGTATTCAATTTTCGGAATTACTTCCCCGCTTCGAATCAAGGCGATACGAGACCCAGCCCCTGTGCCGTTTTTAATAGCCATAGCAGCATTATGTGCGGTGACTCTGCGGATGGTTGCACCAGATATTTTAACAGGCTCAACCTCTAATACAGGGGTGATTTTACCTGTTCGACCAACCTGCCATGTAATGCTATTTACCGTTGTTTCCTTGACTTCACCCTTGGACTTAATGGCTATTTGCCATCGGTTATGATGGTTGGTACTGCCAAGTTCTTTCTTGAGGGCGATATCAGAGCTGTCATTTTCATGGATAACCTCAACAACGACGCCATCCATAGGATAGTCGCATTTGGATTTAAAGTATTCGGAGATGTCTTCAAAACCGTTCAGGAGATCTGTCTTGGAGACTGTCAACGTCAAGGCGCTTTCTTCTAGTGTAGAATATGGCACGAACCTAATCGCACCTGCCTTAAGCGCGGGCTTGAATGCATCGTTCACTTCATCAGACATGACAACGCCAACAACAACGTTTCGTGGATGTTCGAATCGATCCGCCAGATTGGTATTGAAGTAGTCAAGAGACATAACAATCTCCCCTACCCCACGGCCTCGTCCGCCCACGGGGACAACGCCCTTATCGAAGGCGTCGGTGATGTCATAACCACTGTCTCCATTTCCACGAGTTGAAAGTACAATGCCATCGTCTCGACCTGCAAGGCCGTCGAGTTTCGGACTGATCCTGTATTTAAGGACGGCGATCTTTTGTCCAAAACTAGTTTCTATTACTTTTTCGGCGCGAGAGACAAAGGCTTTTAGGTCGTCAATGGTGTAAGCCTTTTCCATGGAGAGCATCGGGACAGGATGTCGAACCTGCTTTTTCTTGATTTCTGGTTCTGGCTCGACTTGCGTCAAGTAAGAGTTCGAAGGATCAATAGTCCGAAGCTCTTCGACTTTCAGATCGTAGTACTCGTCGGAAACAATCGGTGTTCCTGCGCGATATGCTTCATTATATTTTTCAAGTTCAGAGATGAGCGACTCTAGCTTATTCATAGTATTTCCCTGTTGTGATATATGAAGTAAAACAAATAGCGTATTTAGATTGATTACTCTTCATCTTTAAGTACGGCATGAACAGACCCGTCCTCCATAATTATGACTTCAAGTTCATCGTCGCCGTATTCCCAAGACACCACATTGAATGGCATGAAGTCTTCTCCAACTCCATCACAAAGGTTGGTCCACTCCTCATCAGTTGCTCCGAAGAAGGACTCTTGTTCAAAGTTTCCGGGAAGGTCCCAAATAGAGTTGGCGAGCTTGATGGTGTTCATATAATTTCTCCTTTTCTGTCTTGTTTTGATTTTAGAATTCTTCCACGTGGATGATTCTTGCACTGGTTGTCAGATATTCCCAAACGGACTCATTATGGTGAGGAACTCCTGCCCAGTACTGCTTTGCAAAAAACTCAACATCTTTATTTATTTTTCCGTCTGGTTCCACAATGTTGGCAGAGATTTCACTTCCCCAATTCAAGTCGTGTTTGGAAACAGGTCCAAGAGGTTCGACAATGAAAACAAACTCTGTCCCGCCTCCCGCCAGGTCAATGTCTTCGTCTGACTCACACATAAAAACAGCGTCTCGGTGTGCAGGGCAGTGATTTGGACGATATTTTTCAAGAATGTGATAGAAGTCGGTATGTCCCCAATTGTCTTCATAATTTGACTGAGGGACTAAAATCGTGCCAACGGGAAGAAAGATAGAGCTTCCGTGGTAAAATTTTTTAGACATAAATATTCCTTGATTGTATTTACTTTGTATTTCATGGCGAAATTGCGTTCAATTTGCTATTCTGTAAAAATTATATTTACCAAGATTCGAGATAAAAGTCAATTTAATATATGATGTTAGTGCCTGGATGGTTTTAATTGACAAAGTATTAGAGCATGTTATATATATTATTTATAAAATGCACAAAATTATTGTTATTTTGTGATCTAATACAAGCAATCGGAGAATCAATATGGGAAATCTAATGTCTGTTCAGTCGACTAAGTTCGTGAACCTCAATTCCAATGGTCAGCACGGAGACACGAATTATGGTTTTCGGGCCTATGATGATTACGGGTCCGTCTATTATAACCTGGTTCCGGAGGGCGAACTTTTTGACAGGAAAAATGAAGTCTTTGAGATTAGCTACATGCTCAATCATCCTTCGGATTTCTTCACCGGATCTGCACTCGATCAGTTTCGAGATATGATTGATTCCGCTCTTGAAAAAGGCGTTGTGGAGTTCAATAGTGACACGCTTAGCATTAAGCGGGTTAATGGTGAAATCATTGTTTCAGATGAGGATGAGTAGCGAATATCTGATCACAGCCATGAAAAAAGCCGCATTTTTGCGGCTTTTGTTTTGTCTATTTCTTTTTTCTAAAATTCCAAGGTGGAGTTGGATTCTTGTCTGCCCAGAGCCCTGCTCCAGAGCTTCTTGCCTGAATCTCAAGGGCTTGAAGCTTGGTGCAGTACAAGAAGTCTTTGCAGTACTGAGAATACACCCAAGCAAAGCCGTTTTGGACAAGGCTCGTATTGAGTTCATTTCCGTCTACAGTTACTCTTCCAACGTGGCGACCATATCTGTCTTTATCTATTGTATCGACGTCAACGATCTTTCCAAAGCAAAATTCTGATGTAAACTTTTTTGCTTTTGTTCCGAAAGCTTGTTTTGATTCAGGGCTATCAATTCCATAGAGACGGACACGAATTTGTTCATTACTTTCTGTGAGTACTGTTACCGTGTCTCCGTCAGCGACTTTCACAACTTTTCCCTTCCATGCGAGCGCGTTAGCGGCGATAAAAACTAAGAAAATGGTTATCCAAACTTTTCTCATATATTGAATCCTCTAAATAAGCCCAAGTTCATGAGTAACTTCCAACATAACGTTATATACCAATATGTTTGGGTTTTTGATTTTAAAAATATGCAAATCGCTACCTATTCCATTAAAAACAACAGATAACGCAGCAGCTATTGCGGCAGATCTGCACATACCACCGTCGCACTGACAGATAACAAGGTTAAGATCTTTTTTACTTTTAACGATCTTCGCAAGAATTCCCCCACTTCTAGGCGCTTCGCCTAAGTGGAGGGATGAATTGCGTCTTGTTCGAATTATCCGCCCCAACTAGGAGACAGCTACCATCTGCCAATTATTATTTCGATGAAGTAATTGCAAAGCCTTGAGTGCAACCTGCTTATATTGTTTGCCCTCACTGACTAGGTAATTTCCTGCGATATCGCGAAGATAACACATAGTTTTCCCTGTAAAACCTACTATAAAACCGACTTTGCCTGCGTATTCAACCTTATCGTTAAGAGACCAAGGCCCGGAACACTTCGTGTTCTTCTGGTTTCGTTTGGATTCCACGTTCTTTTGGCTACGTCCTGGTCTAGCGGTTGCCTCATGCAAGCTCCGTTTTTTCTTCCGAAACTGTTTGATGACAAACACCGATGCAGAATTATTTTTTACATCCTCAATACCTGTAATGGCAATTGCATCATTATAGTGAGTTTTATCAAGGCCAAGAGCTTTCCGCCTAACCGTAGTTTCGGAGCCATAAACGATCCTTGCTTCCGGATATTTAGAAAAAACTTTTGTTCTAATAACGTTCATAAACACAGTTTCTCGATACTGAGGA
>Ga0265295_1002808_pt1 | contig 26558 bp, 21 predicted proteins | sample Munlansysbiofilm_FD_192503 | JGI IMG/M metagenome (GOLD analysis project Ga0265295, IMG submission 192503) | Leachate microbial communities from a municipal landfill in Southern Ontario, Canada - Methane capture system biofilm | ecosystem: Engineered > Solid waste > Landfill > Unclassified ... | reverse complement strand
CTTCCCGAACAGGACAGTGAAACGCCTTCGCGCCGATGATAGTGGATGGACATCCGTGAAAGTAGGTCATCGTCAGGCTCTTTATTCAAAAAAAAACCCCTTCAGACATAATCTGAAGGGGTTTTTTATTACCTGTAAAATTTGATGGAAGGCTGAAAATAAATGTTTGAATGGTTTTCTTTTCCGGATGAAATAAGCAGAACCTTTGCGATAGTACTGATTTTTGCCAGTTTTTTAACTTCCGCTTTAGCTGCTGCCATGGGACTTGGTGGTGGGGTTGCCTTATTGGCTTTAATGGGCATTGGTATGCCTGTAGCCAGTGTGCTTCCGGTACATGCAATTGTGCAATTAGGCTCAAACCTGGGTCGGACTTTCATTCAGTTCAAATATATTGTCTGGCCACTGGTATTATGGTTTTTGCTTGGCAGTATCGTCGGAGTGGCAATGGGTGGGCCGGTGGTTATGCATATTCCAGATACCTTTGCCAAACTATTACTCGCTGCTTTTATTCTATGGTCTGTTTTTGGCGCCAAGATTAAACCAGCCTCATCAGTTAGTAAAAGCTATTTTATTTTGGGCGGTGCATTAACCAGTTTTGCTTCTATGATTGTGGGTGCGGCTGGGCCTATGGTGGCGGCATTAATCGCTTCAAAGGGGTATACCAAACAAACTTTGGTGGCCACCCATTCGGTATGCATGGTTTTTCAGCATGGGCTTAAAATTTTGGTCTTTGGCGCCCTGGGCTTTGCATTTGCACAATGGATGCCCATGCTAATAGCCATGATTGCCAGTGGTCTGGCAGGTACCTATGTCGGTACACGTTTGCTTGATAATCTGCCTGATCATATTTTCAGATTGGGTTTCAGAATCACAATGATGTTGCTAAGCATGCAAATGATTTGGGGGGCTTTTAAATCTTTTTGGGCTTGATTGGTTTGTCTAAAGAAAGGTTTTTCTGATGATAGCCTGTTTAAGATTGAGTTTAAGGATTGCATCAGCGATTATGTATAACCCAGACGGTTACACAGGATTATTTACACTCTTAAATAATCGCTAAATTGTATCTTAAATTAATTAAATGGTTCTAAATACCCTTTAATTTTCATTATCTTTTGTTATTCCTGTAAATAATTATTATTTATAAAAATATGGGCTATAGTGACTGGTGTGTATATTAGATTGAAGGGGCTATGTTTACCTCCATACCTTATAAAACCAAATTACGTACTATCCACATTCCAGGGCAAGATCCGCTGGAAATATTCACTTTATTAGACAGGCAGCAATATTACGATCCAACGGGGGCAGCAGAACGTTTGGGTATTTGCTCGGCAGCCTGGCCATTGTTTGGAATGTTATGGCCTTCAGGCTTGCAATTGGCCATTAAAGTCACCAAAGAAGACATTGATCCTGAACAGCGTATTCTGGAAATAGGCTGTGGCTTGGGCTTGGCCAGCATGACAGCACACCGTCTGGGCGGGAATGTTACCGCCAGCGACCGCCATCCATTGGCTAAAGATTTTTTATTCAAAAATCTTAAAAATAATAATTTATCACCCATTAATTACAGATATGGCCAGTGGGGCCATGAGGAGGCGGTTTCTTTAGCGGACACTGGTGCACCGGTATTGTCCGGTCGTTATGATTTGATTATGGGTAGCGATTTGCTTTATGAACCCAGCAGTCCCGGCCTGGTGGCACAGTATATTCATGAGCATGCACAGGCCCGTTCAGAAGTTTGGGTAATGGACCCAAACCGGGGCTATAGAAACCGCTTTACCAGAGAAATGTCAACGTATGGTTTTGAGTTGGCCGAAGACAAAAAAATCCATCGGCCTTTTGCTTATAACAAAAATGATACGCCTGAAGCCTATTCGGGGCGGTTCTTGCGTTATCAGCGGGATATCAACCCATCATTATTTTAAAAATAGCCAGGCCCGGACATAAATATCCAGGCAAGGTCCGGGCGCTTCGCGCTGATCCGGTGCGCGGCAAGCTTGCCGTTCAGGGCAGCCTAATGTCGCACCTGAGCGCCGTAGTAATCCCCTTCCTGTAGGGAGGGGAGAATGCTAATGATGCCTGGCCTGGATACGGCTATTCGTCTTTATTGTCACTCACGTCTTCATCAATATTTATTTTGCCAATTTCTTCCCACAGCATGCCCATATCTGAAAAATGATGTTCTACATCAAAAATTTCCAGATTGTCGCTATGGTATTCGCCACCCAGCACTGGTGGGGTCTTGAAACCATAAACGGTATTGGGTGGCAGTTGATGATGCAGCAATGGTGCGATCAATTCGCAAGAAAAATAATCAATCACGAATTCTTCATCTTCCAGTAACTGCTTGAAAGACTCAAGCGAGTCTGCAAGTACTTCCAGCTCGCCGTCCAGGGTATCCAGGAAAAGGATGGAGCCGTTGTTTTTTTCAATAAGGAAGGCATCGCCGGTTTGGGTAATCATGGCAATTTCCGTTTCAAAAGGAATCAGCCAATTCCAGGCTTTTAGCAGTTTCTTATTGTCTATGGCGGAAGTGTCAATAATCAGGTCTTTGATATTTAATTGCATGGTATAAAAAACCGGGCCTGTGCCCGGTTGTTAATAATGGATTAAGGATAGATAAGATTATGCCTTAATATTTGCCTTGAATTCTTCATCATTCATGAAAATATATCTGACAGCATCCACCAGGCCCAGAAATACGGAAAACGGAAGCCAGATAAAGCTGATAAACAGATATAAAAGGCCCATGCCTATATGTCCAGCGTAGAAGCGGTGGGCACCCAGCCAGCCCAGGAAAATAGCCAGGAAGATGGCTATCTTGCGGGAGTTGGCCTGGTTATTCATCTCTTCGCCTTTGTTTTTGTAGATCCATACACAAACAACGGCGGTAATCAGAATGGCAACCACAATTTTTACTGGATGTCTTGAAACATAAAGGGATATAGTCCAGTAAAGATCCTGGAAATTGTAAATAACGATGCCGGTAATTTGGCTTAGCCATTGTGCCAGAGCAGTAAATACGCCTTCACCAAAGGTCAGGCCAATTAGCACAATAATAAATACAATTACGGGCAGTAAAAGTTTTTGCAACATTGAAATTTTCTCCGTATGAGGGGCCAGTAGGAATCGGGCTTGACCTTCCCATAGTGTGAGGGTTGATAATAAATCAGTTAATATGGATTATCCTTTATTTTTGTGATTATCATGGCAAATTCCAAACAGTTAGATGTTTCTCCCCATTACGAATTCGCGGTTCATGGCATGACATGCGCATCTTGTGTGCGGCGTGTTGAGCGATCCATTGCCAAAATTGAGGGGGTTGAAAAAGTTAACGTTAACCTGGCTTCTGAAACCGCCCATGTAGAATTAAGCAGGCAAGACTTGCCAGCCGAACAGATTATGGCCGTTATTGCCAAGGCAGGTTATGAAGCGGCGCTGATAGAACGTGCAGACAAGCAAACCCAGGAGCAGATTGAAAACCGGAACCGTGAAATCGCCGGCCTGAAGCGGGATTTGCTAATTGCCACTCTCTTTACTGTCCCTGTTTTTATTCTGGAAATGGGGGGGCATGTTATTCCCGGTTTTCATGATTGGCTGCATGCTTTCCTGCCCATGCAAACTAGCTGGATCATTCAATGGGTATTGACCACGATAGTGCTGGCTTTCCCCGGCAGACGTTTTTTTACACTTGGCGTAAAAAGCTTTATGCAAAAGTCGCCTGACATGAATGCCCTGGTTGCCATTGGTGCCGGCAGTGCTTACGTTTATTCAGCCATTGTGACGGCATTACCTGAAATCATTCCCGAAAATTCTCGTTTTGTGTATTTTGAAGCGGCTGCGGTGGTAAGCACCCTGATACTGTTGGGCCGTTACCTGGAAGCCCGCAGCAAAGGGCAAACCGGGCAGGCCATTGCCCGCCTGATCGGCTTGCAGGCCAAAACGGCACACTTGATAGAAAATGGCCAGGTACGTGATATCCCGCTGGATGAACTTAAGGTGAATGATACGGTACTGGTCAGGCCGGGTGAAACTGTTCCGGCTGATGGGGTCGTGGTAAGTGGCCAGGCGCATATTAATGAATCGATGATGACCGGCGAACCATTGCCGGTTAGCAAGTCGCAGGGGGATAAAGTGGTGGGCAGTACGGTTAGCACCAATGGCAGCCTGACGGTTAAAGTAGAGCAGGTGGGTGAGAACACGGTCTTGGCCAATATTATCAAGATGGTGCAGCAGGCACAGGCCGATAAACTGCCGATTCAAAATATACTGGATGTGGTAACCAGCCGCTTTGTGCCGGCGGTGCTGGTGGTTGCCGTATTAACTTTTATGGCCTGGATGGTTTGGGGCCCCGAACCCTTGTTGCCGCATGCGTTAACGGCTACCGTGGCGGTGTTGATTATTGCCTGCCCATGTGCCATGGGTTTGGCCGTACCGGTTTCCATTATGGTGGCAACGGGTAGGGCAGCGCAGCTGAATATCCTGTTTCGCAAGGCCAGTGCTTTGCAGATATTAAAAGACACCAAGGTGGTGGTTTTTGATAAAACGGGTACCTTAACCCATGGCCGCCCCGAACTGACCGATTTACACGCGGCAGATGGTATTGAACCAGCGCAATTATTGGCCCATGTTGCCGCGATTGAGCAGCGTTCCGAACACCCGATTGCCCTGGCGATTGTGAAGGCGGCACAAGAACAGGATTTGCGCCTGCCACCGGTGGATGATTTTCACAATATTATGGGGGCCGGCATTCAGGCCCGTATTGGTAATGACGGTTATTTGATTGGTTCGGAAAAGTTCCTGGCCAGCCAGGGCGTGAATATAAGTGCCCTGGCTGAAAAAGGCATGGCATTTGCGCATGAAGGCAAGACGCCTATTTTTGTGGCGGTTAATACCCAGCCTGCCGGCCTGTTCGTGATTGCCGATACCGTTAAGGAAGATGCGGCAAACGCCATAGAACAATTGCACAACATGAATATAAAAACCGTGATGTTAACCGGCGACAACCCGCAAACCGCACAGGCCATTGCCCATCAATTGAATATTGACAAGGTGTATGCCCAGGCACTGCCGGATGACAAGGTAAAGTATGTGAATCAGATCAAGCAGGAAATGGGCACGTTGGTTTTTGTAGGTGATGGCATTAATGATGCACCGGCCCTGGCCAATGCCGATGTGGGTGTGGCTATTGGCACCGGTACGGACATTGCCATCGAATCGGCCGATGTGGTGCTCATGGGTAAAAATATCCAGAATGTGGCACATGCGGTTTCATTATCGAAGGCAACGTTCAAGAATATTTACCAGAACCTGTTCTGGGCGTTTGCCTATAATGTGGCGCTTATCCCGATTGCTGCCGGTGTGCTGTATCCGGCCTATGGGTTGGGATTGTCACCGGTCTTTGCGGCGGCTGCCATGGCATTGTCCAGTGTGTTTGTCGTCACCAATGCGTTACGATTACGCAAGTTTTCAGTTAAATAACCCGGCAGGAAAACGTTCATGAATATTGGTGAAGCCGCCAGGCAAACAGGCATCTCGGCAAAAATGATTCGCTATTACGAAGAGACCGGTTTAATTAAACCGGTGCATCGCAGTGATTCGGGCTATCGGCAATACACTGAAAAGGATTTGCATGCCTTGCGTTTCATACGGCGTTCACGTGATTTGGGGTTTTCAATCGCACAAATTGAGGATTTGCTGGCCTTATGGAATGATCAGGGCAGGGCCAGTGCCGATGTAAAGCAAATAACCCAACAGCATATAGAAGCGTTGCAACATAAGATTCAGCAATTGCAGGCTATGGTGGATACCTTGCAACACCTGAACCGGCATTGCTCGGGTGACCAGCGCCCTGATTGCCCCATATTAGAGGATCTTGGCCAGACTACGCATTACTCAGGCTGAATAGCGTGTCAGGAACCGATGTCGTTGTTCCACTAATTTTGTCTGCCAGCATTTTGCCCGAGCCGGTCGCCAGGGTAAAGCCCAGCGCGCCCTGGCCGATATTCAGCCACAGGTTTTTATAGCGGGTGCCATCAATAATGGGTTTGCCCTTGGGAGTGGCCGGACGCAGGCCGGCCCATTGTTCTGCCTGGGCGTAATTGCCAGCATCAGGGAAAACAGCCTTGGCCTCGTTAATCAGGGTTTTAATGCGGCTGGGGTCAATGTTTTTATTCATGCCAACCAAATCGGCCATGCCGGCAATACGCAGGCGTTTACCAATGCGGGCATAAACTACTTTGCGTTCAAAATCGGTAATGCTGATATGGGGTGCGTGGCTGTCGTTCTGGATGGGCAGGGTAAGACTGTATCCTTTAAGCGGGCGCACAGGCACATCTATTTGAAGCGGTTTAAGCAAAGCGGTACTTTCGCAGCCCAGTGCCACCACGATATGATCGGCTGAAAGCGTTTGCCGGTTTTTAAGCATGACGCTAACTTGTGATGAGCCATTGCTTTGCAAAAGGCCAACTTCCTGGTTGAAAAGAAACTCAACACCCCGGTTTGATAAAATAGTCTTCAGGTTTTGGCAAAATTTAAAGCAATCAGCCGCTTCTTCACTGGGGGTATAAATGCCACCCGTAATCTGGTTTTTTAAGGGTGCAAGTGAAGGCTCTTTTTCAATGCATTCATCGGTGTTCAGGGCAAACTGCTCGCAACCGAGCTGGCGCTGGAAATCAAGTAACTGGACAGCACTGTTAAAGGATTCGGTGCTTCGGTGCAGCACCATTTTGCCGGATGCCTGGAAATCAATAGCCAGTTTTTCAGCATCCATTAATTGGTGCAACAGATCGCGGCTGAGAAAAGAAAGTTGCAGCAGCTCCCGGGTGGTTTTATCGCTTTGGCTGGCGTTGCAGGCTTTCATGAAGCGCAGGTTCCAGCAGAGGTCGGACGGGTCAAGGCTGGGCCGAAAACGCAGCGGAGAATTGGGATCAAGTAACCATTTGGGTACTTTGCCCATAACGCCCGGGCCTGCCAGCGGAGCGACATAGCTGTAAGAAAGCTGTGCACCGTTGGCATAACTGGTTTCAAGGCCGACATCAGGGTTTTTATCAAGGATACTTACTTTATGACCTTGTTCAGTAAGGTAGTATGCCGTTGTCAAGCCTATTACACCTGCACCTAAAATAAGTATTTCCATTGTTATTCCTGTTTAATAAACGATTAAATCGAACTTAGCCAGGCCAGTTCTTCATCGGTAAAGCCGGCCTGTTTTCTGGCTGCTATATTAAGAGGCCCCTTGGGTTTTGCCACACGGTAAGTGTGTATCATGTTGGCATAAGTGGCAATGGGGTCTTTACCGGTTTGCTGGCATAAATAAAGATACCATTTATTGCCCAATTCAACATGGCCTACCTCATCACGCAAAATGATATCCAGGATTTTTACGCCTTCGTGGTCATTGACGCTGGCCAGCTTGTTCTGGATGACGGGTGAAACATCCAGCCCACGGGCTTCAAGGGTTCTGGGCACCAGGGCAAGCCGGGCAAGAAGATCGTTAGCGGTTTTTTCGCATATTTCCCATAAGCCGTTATGGGCCGTGAAATTACCGTACTCATATCCCATGTTGCGCAAATGATCCCGAACCAGCGAAAAATGATAGGCCTCTTCTTTGGCAACACGCAGCCAGTCGCGATAAAAATCGTCAGGCAAATGGGCAAAGCGCCAGATAATATCCAGCGCCAGATTAATGGCATTGAATTCTATATGTGCAATAGCATGAATAAGTGCCGCTTTACCCTGTTCACTATTAATGGAACGGTAGGCCACTTTTTGTGGGGAAACCAGTTCGGGTTGCAAGGGCCGACCCGGAATAGTCTGGCTGGGTGATGTTATTTCCTGCGTATGAATAGGGGCATCAAATGTAATTTTCTGGACAGCGGCAATTTTTTCATCAGGATCCGAAATGACCAGTGCCTGAAGGGCACTTTCACGAAGGGAAAGAGTATTTGGCATAATAAAATAATTATTGGAAACAGTTGGTATAGGCCCTATTTTAGCCAAATAAGGCGGGTGATATAGTAGATGGTTTTACGGGGGAAATCCGTAATCAGGTTTTTTGATAAAAATAGGCTGATGATAAGGGATAGGTGTTTATCCTTCTTGTGTCAAGAAATGTAAACCTTTATGCTGATTTGGCTTCGCTCGAAGAAGAATCAACATAGAGGCGGATATGCAAAACCAGCAACCGATTTTATTTGGAGAGTTTGATTACATTATTGTAGGCGCCGGTTCGGCAGGGTGCCTGCTTGCCAACCGTTTGTCTGCAGACCCCAATAACCAGGTTTTATTAATAGAAGCCGGTGGCCCCGATTCCTGGCATTGGCTGCACATTCCCGTGGGGTATTTATATTGTATTGGCAACCCGCGTGCCGATTGGTGCTTTCGTACTCGGCCCGATGCCGGGTTGCATGATCGCAGCATTGCGTACCCACGAGGCAAGGTGCTGGGAGGCAGTTCAGCCATTAATGGCATGATTTACATGCGGGGACAAAAACAGGATTACGACCATTGGGCCAGCTTGGGCAATATCGGCTGGGCCTGGGATGATGTGCTGCCTTTATTCAAAGGGTTTGAAAACCACTATTTGGGTAAAAATGACTGGCATGGTGCCAATGGTGAATTACGGGTGGAAAGCCAGCGCTTGCGTTGGGATATCCTGGATGCATTCAGGACGGCGGCTGCCCAGGCAGGTATTCCACCTGTGGAGGATTTTAATCGTGGTGATAATGAAGGTAGCGCTTATTTTGAGGTAACCCAAAAAAAGGGTTTGCGTTTCAGTGCGGCAAAAGCTTTTTTGCACCCGGTCAAGTCTCGCAAGAACCTGACCGTTCTTATGCATGCCACCAGTGACCGCATTGTATTTGAAGGCAAACGGGCACGGGGTATTCAATATCATATTAATGGAAAATTGTATCAGGCCAATGCCCGGGCCGAGCTGGTGTTGTCAGCCGGTGCGATTGGATCGGTGCAAATATTGCAACGCTCGGGAATTGGCCCCGCTTCTTACCTTAATAAACTGCACATTCCGCTTGTGCATCATGCGCCAGGGGTCGGAAAAAACCTGCAGGACCATTTGCAATTGCGTACGGTTTATAAAGTGTCTGGGGTAAAGACGCTGAATAAAATGATGCAATCCCCCTTGCAAAAGGCCTGGATGGGCCTGCAATACGCCTTGTTTCGAAAAGGTCCTTTAACCATGGCGCCTTCCCAATTGGGCGTCTTTGCCCGCTCTTCTGATGAGCAGGGCCGTGCCAATCTGGAATACCACGTGCAACCCCTGTCTTTGGAAAAATTTGGTGAACCCCTGCATACATTTTCTGCTTTTACCGCTTCCGTTTGTAATTTAAGGCCGACCAGCCGGGGTGAGGTTAATATTGTTTCGCCTGACTGCCATGACAAGCCCGATATTATGTGCAACTACTTAAGTACCGATGAAGATATACGGATTGCCGTGCATAGCCTGAAACTGACCAGAAGAATTGTGTTTCAGGATGCTTTGGCCAACTATAACCCCGTTGAATATAAGCCGGGCACGATTTACCAGACTGAAGAAGACCTGGTGAGGGCGGCAGGTGAAATAGGCACCACTATTTTTCATCCAGTCGGTACATGCCGCATGGGAATTGATGATAAAGCCGTGGTTGATCCCGAGCTTAAGGTAAACGGGGTAAGTGGCTTGCGGGTGATCGACGCCTCTATCATGCCGCAAATTATCTCGGGCAATACGAATGCACCTGTCATGATGATTGCTGAAAAAGGCGCCAGAATGATACTGGCATCACGGTAGTTGATGCTTTTATTTGATTTTGGCCTGATTGTTTCAGGCTTCATGAAAAAGCCATGGATATAGCCTGATTGAATATGCAAAGAAATATTAGTTAGTTTGAGTTTGCCCGCTAACTCTATATTATAAAAACCTGATTTGTTATACCGAACCAGAATATGGGTTTCATGCTGAAACAGGTTTGGTTTTTGAATTTAGGTTAACCATGTCTTTACAAACAGCCAGTGATTTTTCGGGTGGATTCAAGCGGCCCCTGTTATGGTCACCGCCCAAGGGTAATATCAGCGCCACTTTATTACAGGATAAAAGGGCGGTGCTGGTGGAACGGCTTCGTATTATTGCGGCCAGCCATTCCCGTGTCAGGTTGGCTTCCAGTTTATCGGCAGAAGACCAGGTGCTGGCAGATATTATTTTGACCGAGCTGACACACACCCCTAATCAGCACATTGATATTTTTACGCTGGAAACCGGACGCCTGCACCCGGCAACCCTGGCCCTGCTTGAGCAGGTAAAACGGCGTTATGGCTATGAGATCAAATTGTATCGGCCAGAGGCCGGGCAACTTGCTGAATATATTAATACCTATGGTCTTAACGGCTTTTACGATAGCCTTGAGGCCCGTAAAAAATGCTGCCAGATAAGAAAAATTATTCCCCTTGACCAGGCACTGGTACAGGCTGATGCCTGGATTACGGGGCAACGCCGCGAACAGTCTGTAACCCGCACGGAGCTTGCGTTGCAGGAACAGGATACGGCCAGAAATATCCTTAAATACAACCCGCTGTTTGATTGGACTGAGGCGGAAATCTGGGCGTATGTTGAACAGTATGATTTGCCCGTGAATGTGTTGCACGACCAGGGCTATCCCAGTATTGGCTGTGACCCCTGTACCAAGGCGGTTCGTGCCGGTGAAGACCCAAGGGCGGGGCGCTGGTGGTGGGAATCACGTGACAGCAAGGAATGTGGCCTGCATGTCAGCCCGGCCCCGGCAGCATAAGCAGTAACAACAGAAATTTTAAGAAAACCAGGATTTGTAATGAATAGCATAACTGAAACCGTGCACCTTGAAAAAGCACAATTGCATACCGAACACTTGAAACGGCTGGAAACCGAATCCATTTATATCATTCGTGAAGTGGTGGCAGAATCTCGCTCACCGGCGCTGCTGTTTTCCGGCGGAAAAGATTCGGTGGTCTTGCTGCACCTGGCCATGAAGGCATTCCGCCTGGGTGATCGCAAACTGAACCTGCCATTTCCCTTGGTGCATATTGATACCGGTCATAATTACCCGGAAGTGATTGCATTCCGTGATGAGCTGGTTAAACAATATGGCCTGAATCTGGTGGTGGGGCATGTTGAAGACTCCATTCGCAAAGGCACGGTACGCTTGCATCGTGAAAATGATTCACGCAATGCTGCACAGGCCGTTACCCTGCTGGAAACCGTGGAAGAAAACGGTTTTGATGCCTTAATGGGCGGTGCCCGTCGTGATGAAGAAAAAGCCCGCGCCAAAGAACGTATTTTCTCTTTCCGTGACGAATTCGGCCAGTGGGACCCGAAAAACCAACGTCCTGAATTGTGGGATTTATATAACGCCCGGATCCACCCCGGTGAGCAAATTCGCGTGTTCCCGATTTCAAACTGGACCGAGCTGGATATCTGGCAATACATTGAACAGGAAAACTTAAGCCTGCCTTCCATTTACTATGCGCATGAGCGTGAAGTGGTGCGTCGTAATAGCCTGTTGGTGCCGGTAACACCGTTAACCCCGAAAAAAGAAGACGAGCAAAGCGAAGTGCTGACGGTGCGTTTCCGTACCGTGGGCGATATCAGCTGCACCTGCCCGGTACTAAGCACGGCGGCTTCACCGCAAGCCATTATTGAAGAAACCGCGATTACGGAAATTACCGAACGTGGCGCCACCCGCATGGATGACCAGACCAGTGAAGCGTCCATGGAAAAACGCAAAAAAGAAGGCTACTTCTAATAAAGATTGGATAGTGAGAAAGAAATGACAGAAAAAACAAATACCCGGGGCTTGTTGCGTTTTATTACCGCAGGTTCGGTTGATGATGGTAAAAGCACGCTGATTGGCCGTTTGTTATTTGACAGCAAATCGGTACTGACAGACCAGTTGCAGGCGATCCAGAAAGCCCGCCATAAAAGAACCACTGGCGAGCAGATTGATTTTTCCCTGCTAACCGACGGCCTGGAAGCCGAGCGCGAGCAGGGCATTACGATTGACGTGGCCTACCGTTATTTTTCAACCGCAAACCGTAAGTTTATTATTGCTGACACCCCAGGGCATGAGCAATACACCCGCAATATGGTTACGGGCGCTTCTACCGCCGATGCCGCGATTGTGTTAATTGATATTGTGCGGGCCATTAAAGAAAATGGCGAGTTCGAGTTATTGGCGCAAACCAAACGCCATACCGCCTTGATTAAATTGCTGGGCATCCGTCACGTGCTGGTGGCCGTTAATAAAATGGACCTGGTCGGCTTTGATGAAGCCCGCTTCAATCAGGTAAAAACCGCTTACCTGGCGCTGGCGCAGCAGCTTGGGCTGGATGCAAGCCAGGTTCACTTTATTCCCGTATCTGCTTTGGGCGGCGATAATATCGTTTACAAGAGCGAACAAACCCCCTGGTATGATGGCAAGCCATTGCTATCTATTCTGGAGTCGTTGGATAGCGGGGAAGAAGACGGGTTGAATACGCCTGAAGCGCTGCGCTTGCCGGTACAGCTGGTGATTCGCCAGGATGGTTCACAGGCCGATGATTTCCGTGGCTATATGGGTAAAGTGGCCCAGGGCAGTGTGTATGTAGGCCAGCAAGTCAGGGTATTGCCTGCCAACCAGACAGCAACCGTGGCAGAAATTATCACCCCCGACGGTAACGTGCAACAGGCACTTAAAGACGGTACGGTTACCATTCGCCTGGATGTGGATATTGATATTTCCCGTGGTGACATGCTGGTGGATGCGCAGGCCGACGTTGAATCAAGCAAAGCCCTGTCTGCCGATATCTGCTGGTTTGATGAATTCCCTTTAAGCCTGAAAAGAAAGTATTTGCTGAAGCATACATCGGCCACCGTGCCGGTGCGTGTTAACCAGATTCATCATGTGCTGGACGTACAAACCCTGCTGGGTACGGCAGATAAAAACCAATTGGCCTTGAATGATATTGGCAAGGTGGGGCTGTCTTTGCAAAAACCGCTGGTGGTGGATGCCTATGATAAAAACCAGATTACCGGTTCGTTTATTTTGATTGATGAAGCCAGCAATAACACGGTGGCGGCGGGTATTATTAATTGATTGCGGGTGTTCCCGGGTGAGAAGCCTGGGAATGCCTATGTTTACCAGGTTTCTTCTATAGAAGCGGAATCATTATTCAGCTTTGCTCTGACGCCCCTGTGGGCCGAAGTCGCTGCACCTGAATAATAATTCCGCTTCTTTCTGCTTGTTGCCATGCGCTGCCTTGGAATGCAGGCCTGCAATAAATCAGGGAATGCTTTCTAACTGCCAGGTCAAAATAATTATTATAAATCAAACACCGGCAAGGCCCTCTACCGTAAAATTGGGCAGCTTGGTTAGAAGCGTTTGGAATAAATAACAAAGAGGTGCTATGGATCGGCAACAAGTACGAATTTTCACTTTATCTGATGGTCAGGCGCAGCTTGAAGTGGCACTGGAACAAGAGACGGTGTGGTTGAGCCAGGCCCAGATGGTAGAGTTGTTTGGACGAGATCAGTCGGTAATTTCTCGTCATGTCCGTAATGCATTATCAGAAGGTGAGGTAAATGATAAAAGCAATATGCAAAAAATGCATATTGCTAATTCAGACCGCCCAGTCGTATTTTACGATCTGGATGTTATTATCTCTGTCGGATACCGTATCAAGTCTGAACGAGGCGTTCAGTTCAGGCGCTGGGCAACACAAGTACTCAAAGACCACCTGGTTAGCGGCTATACCCTCAACCAGCGGCGCCTGGCAGAGCGAGGCATTGAGTTTGAGCAGGCAGTGAATTTACTTAGCCGCACGTTAAGTAACCAAGGTCTGGTTACTCAGGAAGGCGAGGCAGTAGCGCGAGTGATTAGCGACTACGCTCGCTCTTGGAGCCTGCTGCAGGGCTATGACGAACAGCAGCTTGAAGAAATATCCTTAAGACAACTGGATATGCGTCCATTACTACAGGATGAGGCGTTAACGGCCATTGGTGAGCTGAAGCAGACATTAATTGGCAAGGGCGAAGCTACCGAGCTTTTCGGCCAGTTGCGAGGCGAAGGTCTGGCTTCGGCCCTGGCAACTATTGAGCAGGGGTTTGGCGATGAGCTTTTCTATCCTAACATAGCCAGTCGTGCTGCCCACTTGCTGTATTTCGTGATCAAAAACCACCCTCTGGCAGACGGCAATAAACGATGTGGTTCTTTTCTGTTTTTGTGGTATTTGCGCCGAAATGCCGACTTATTGGCACTTCCTGTTGAACAACTCATTAATGATAATACCTTAGTGGCATTAGCCCTATTGGTGGCAGAAAGCTTGCCGGATCAAAAAAACCTGATGATTCGGCTCATTGAGCACTTTATCCTGCTAAAGGAACCGCTGGCTTATAAGGCCTGAAAATGAACGAAAATCAATCACAATAATATCGCTTTGAGTGACTTTCCGAGATTGGATTTGGAGCAATTACTCGCTCCATGCTCCACCGTGGAAATGCATAGGTTTAGCCGGTTTCTTTTGTGGAAGCGGAATTATTATTCAGTTTTTCTCCGACGCCCCTGCGGGCCGAAGTCGCTGCACCTGAATAATGATTCCGCTTTTTTACTGGTTCTTGCGAGGTAAAGTAACCTCAAAAAGTTGAATAGGTATCCAATTTTTAGGGATTATTTCATGGGAATGCAAACCACAATCAGGCAAAGTTTTTTCTGATGAGGAGAGGTTTAGCTTGTTACCACGTAAGAGCATGGCAACAAGCTAAATTGAGAATGAGCTAGGCGGCGAGTCAAACACTGGCCGGGTCAAACACGGCCACTTTCCTGGCTTTCACATATACACTATCGCCCGGCATTAAGCCCAGGCTGCGGTAGCGTTCTTTGGTAAGCACCACTTCAATATTTTCGTCCTGGCCGTCACGGGCAATTTCAACCCGGACAATCGGGCCGATGGAATGGATATGCTCTATTTGGCCATGGCCCAGCGCATTGGTGGCGTCAAGGCTGATTTCAATGTCGTGCGGGCGGATGTAGGCAATGGCTTCGGCGCCAGTAAAATGCGCGCTGTGCTGGCTGATTTCATGGCGGAAATCACCGCTGGTGAAGTGCTTGTCCTGGATTCGGCCATGGAACAGGTTCACGTCGCCCAGAAACTGGGTCACAAACGGGCTGGCCGGCGTGTCGTAAATTTCATCGGGGCTGCCCACCTGTTCAATCTTGCCGTGGTTCATCACCACCACACGGTCTGACACCTCAAGGGCTTCTTCCTGGTCGTGGGTCACGAAAATACTGGTCAGGTTGATATCGTCATGCAACTGGCGCAGCCAGCGGCGCAGGTCTTTGCGTACCTTGGCATCCAGGGCACCAAAGGGTTCGTCCAGCAATAATACTTGTGGCTCTACCGCCAAAGAGCGGGCCAGGGCAATACGCTGGCGCTGGCCGCCAGACAATTGTGACGGGTAGGCATTGGCCAGCCAGTCCAGTTGTACCATTTTCAGTAAAGCCATTACTTTTTCCCGGATGGCTTCCTGGGAAGGGCGATCTTTGCGTGGTTTAACATTCAGGCCAAAGGCGATGTTGTCGAACACGGTCATGTGCCGGAACAGGGCATAGTGCTGGAATACGAAGCCGATCTGGCGTTTGGACACATGGGTATCGGTGCTGTCTTGCCCGTTAAAAATAATTTTGCCTGAATCGGCTTTTTCAAGGCCGGCAATAATACGCAACAGCGTGGTTTTACCGCAGCCTGAAGGGCCCAGCAGGGCAAGCAGTTCACCGCTGTGGATGTCCAGATTGATATTATCAAGGGCCGTAAACCCGGCAAATTTCTTTGAGATGTTTTGAACTTCAATACTCACGATAATTCCTGTTTATGATGCGGTTGCAACCTGCCGGGCAGGCATGGCAAATACGGTTTGGGCAGACTTTGTGCGTGCCAGTGAGCGTGCGACCAGTTTGTTTTGTCGCCACTCGATAATTGTTTTGATAACCAGTGTGGCAATGGCCAGCAAAGCCAGTACGGAAGCACAGACAAATGCCCCGGTAATATTAAATTCATTATAAAGAATCTCGACATGAAGTGGGATGGTATTGGTGGCACCGCGAATATGACCGGAAATAACACTGACAGCACCAAATTCACCCATGGCACGGGCATTGGTTAAAATAATGCCATACAGCAGTCCCCACTTAATCTTGGGAAGAGTGACCTTCAGGAATGCCTGGAAACCATTAGCACCCAATACCATCGCCGCATGCTCTTCGTCTGAGCCCTGTGCCTGCATTAAGGGAATCAGTTCACGGGCCACAAACGGAAAGGTCACAAACGTGGTGGCAATCACAATGCCGGGTACGGCAAAAATGATTTTATAATCATGCTCAATCAGCCAGGTGCCCAGGGTAGATTGGCTGCCAAACAGTAACAGGTACATAAGGCCGGCCACCACCGGAGAAACCGAAAACGGCAAATCGATTAGTGTGATTAAAAAGCTTTTGCCACGAAATTTGAAGTGGGTAATTGCCCATGCCGCACAGGCCCCAAAAACAACATTAAGAGGGACGGCAATGGCGGCAGTGAGCAATGTTAACGAGATGGCCGCCATCGCATCACTATGCATAATGGTGGCCTGGTAAAATTCAAATCCTTTGGAAATGGCCTCGCTAAAAATCAGGAAAAGGGGCAGGGCAATAAAAATAAAGACAAAAGCCAGCGCGATGGCGGTTAATATCCATCGGGTTAGGGGCTGTTCTGTCCTGAAGTCGGGGGTAGTAGAATGGCTCATGGTTTTCTTTAATTCATGCCATAACGGCGGTTGCTCCAGCGCTGGATAAGGTTAATCAGCAGCAAGACCAGAAAGGAAATAAAAAGCATGGTAACGGCAATGGCGGTTGCCCCTTTATAATCAAACTGTTCAAGCTTGGCGGTAATCAGCAAGGGCGTAATTTCAGATACCAGGGGAATATTGCCGGCAATAAAAATAACCGAGCCGTACTCACCCGCAGCACGGGCAAATGCCATGGCAGCCCCGGTTAGCAGGGCAGGGGTAATGGCCGGAAAAATCACGTTGGCAAAAATTTGCCAGCGGCTGGCGCCCAGGCAGGTGGCGGCGTCTTCCAGTTCAACTTCAAGGTCTTCCAGTACGGGTTGTACGGTACGTACAATAAAAGGCAGGCTGATAAAAATAAGGGCCACCGTAATACCAACGGGTGTAAAGGCCACTTTAATATCAAATTTTTGCAAAACCTGGCCAATCAAACCATTGGGGGCGTACAGGGTGGTAAGTGCAATACCGGCAACAGCCGTGGGCAGGGCAAACGGCAAGTCAATAAAGGCATCAACAATTTTTTTACCCGGGAACTGGTAACGAACCAGGACCCAGGCAGTAATCAGTCCAAACACCAGGTTAACCAGCACGGCGGCCAGCGAGGTGCCAAAGGTGATTTTCAGGGAATGCAGTACACGCTCGGAAGTCACGATCTCCAGAAAATGGTTCAGGCCAAGTTGCCCCGCCTGCCCGAAAAGAACCGCGAAGGGGATCAGCACGATCAGGCATAACCAGAATAAAGAGAGGCCGAAGGTCAGGCCAAAACCGGGCAGTACCGAATATTGTTTTTGTAGAATATTCATGTGGATTTAATGTAACGGGTGTTTATTTTTTGGTGTATATCTGGTCAAAGATGGCGTTGTCGGCAAAATGCTTGTTATTGACTGCCTCCCAGCCACCCAGCTCCTTAATGGATACGGTTTCCAGTGTTGGGGATTGTTGGGCGGCGTCTTCTGCCAGGGATTGATCGGTAGGGCGATAAAAATGCTTGATACCAATTTTTTGGGCTTCAGGGGTATAAAGAAAGTTCAGGTAAGCGGTTGCCACTTCACGGGTGCCCCGTTTGTCTACCACAGCGTCAACCAGGGCCACAGGTGGCTCGGCCAAAATAGACAGGCTGGGCACCACAATATCAAACTGGCCGGCGCCCAGTTCTTTCTGGGCCAGAAATGCTTCGTTTTCCCAGGCCAGTAAAACATCCCCAATCTGGCGCTGTACAAACGTCAGGGTTGAGCCGCGTGCACCAGAATCAAGTACGGGTACATTTGAATACAGTTTGTTCAGATAATCTTTGGCGGTTTCTTCTGTGGCACCAGGCTGGCGTAATGCCCATGACCAGGCTGCCAGATAGTTCCAGCGTGCACCCCCCGATGTTTTGGGGTTGGGCGTAATGACCTGTACCCCGGGTTGGGCCAGATCGCCCCAGTCTTTAATGTTTTTCGGGTTGCCTTTGCGGACCAGGAAAACAATGGTAGAGGTAAAGGGGGTGCTGTTATAGGCAAAGTTTTTTTCCCAGTCGGCATTAAGGCGTTTGCTGGTTTTGGCAATCGCATCAATATCAATGGCCAGCGCAAGGGTCACTACGTCGGCATCCAGGCCATTGGCAACAGAACGCGCCTGAGAACCCGAGCCGCCATGAGACTGCTTGATGGTTACGGTGTCACCGGTTTTATCTGCCCATTGTTTGGCAAAAATTCCATCCAGCTCCTGATAGAGTTCTCGGGTCGGGTCATAAGAGACGTTAAGCAGCGTTATTTCCTTTGCGCACGCATAGGCAGAACTTAATCCCAACAGGATGGCAAGGGCGGCCAGTTTTGTTTTTTTTAATCCGAGTGTCATATTAATCCTTCTGTTTCCTGCCGCGTGAGGCATTGCTTACTGTCATGTTTATGCAAGTGTAGTGACAGTTGCAACAAATCAGAACGAAGAAATATGGATATTTATATGCTTGCGAGATATAAGCGAAGATAAAACGATAGCGTGATTAAAATAGCGGGTATTTAAATGTTTATTATTTTTTTGAGTATTTAATGCCTACTTCAGGTAAAGTGGTGAACTTTATTGCCGATGGCGAACTCTATTTGCCCATGAGAAAAAATCATAAGGAGTGTCAATGAATTGGGGCCAAGAATTACAAGACAGCGCGCTTTGGATCTTGCAGGCTTTGCTTATTTCATCAGTCATGTTGGGGCTGGTTGGTTTTATTCTGGTTAAAACCACTAAATGGGCGGGGCAATTCTGGCTCTTGGCTGGTGATTACTTCAATCCCAAAAACAGCCTGCGTCCCTTGCTGACATTTGGGGTAATCCTGTTTTTAAGCCTGTTTGGGGTGCGTATTAGCGTGTTGTTTTCAAACTGGTACAACACGATGTACACGGCGTTGCAAGAGCTTAATGAAGACGGGTTCTGGATACAGATGGGCGTGTTTGCCATTCTGGCCGCGATTCATATTTCCCGGGCACTAATATCATATTATTTGCAACAGAGCTTTACCATTAAATGGCGTGAGTCCCTGAATGAATCCCTGCTCTCGCAATGGCTGGAAAAAAGCAGTTATTACCGCTCCCATTATCTTGAAACACCGGCCGATAACCCGGATCAGCGTATCCAGCAGGATGTGTCCAGTTTTGTGACAACGTCCTTATCCCTGATTCTGGGCCTGGTCAGTTCCCTGGTTTCTGCCGTTGCCTTTACGATAATTTTGTGGGGTTTGTCGGGCGATTTAACGGTTTTTGGATTCACCCTGTCAAAAGGGATGGTCTTCGCCCTGTTTATTTATATTCTGATTGCCACGGTCTTTGCATTCAAGATCGGGCGCCCGCTAATTCGTCTTAGCTTCCTTGATGAACGTTTCAACGCGGATTACCGTTACTCGCTGGTTCGGGTACGAGAGTATGCAGAAAGCATTGCCTTTTATGGCGGTGAAGAAATCGAAGGGCAAAAACTGCGTAATCGCTTTGCCCGGGTTATTGGTAACGTGTGGGCAATTGTTTTTCGTTCAGTCAAATTGCAGGGCTTCAACTTGCTGGTTTCACAAACTGCGGTTATTTTTCCTTTCATTATTCAGGCAAAAAGGTTTTTTTCCCAGCAAATCACGCTGGGTGCCATGATACAAACGGCCCAGGCATTTGGTACCTTGCATGATAATCTGTCATTTTTTCGTGATGCTTATGATACTTTTGCCGGTTATCGCGCGGTGTTAGACCGGCTAAGCGGTTTTGTACAAAATATCCGTGCGGCTGACAAATTACCGGTTCCCGATGTTAAGGCAGAGCAGGAAACGGTTGCATTGCGTGGTGTCAGTATTACAACCCCAGCGGGTAAGTGCCTGGTAAAAGACTTGTCTTTTGCGGTAGAACCCGGGCATTCCCTGCTACTGCAAGGCCCTTCGGGGGCGGGTAAAACCACCATATTGCGAACAATAGCCGGTTTGTGGCCTTATTCGCAGGGGCAGGTGGTACGGCCTGATAATAATGTCCTGTTTCTGTCGCAAAAACCGTATTTGCCTGAAGGTTCCCTGCTGGATGTTTTGTACTATCCTAACGAAGTACCTGAAGATGGGCATGAACATGCCAGCAAAGTATTGCAGGATGTGAACCTGGGTCACCTGATTGGTCGTATGGACGAGGTGGTGAGCTGGACCAATATCCTTTCTTTGGGTGAGCAACAAAGGATTGCGTTTGGCCGTTTGCTGCTGGCCAAACCGGTTGCCGCGTTTATAGACGAAGCCACCTCTGCCATGGATGAAGGTCTTGAAGATGCCATGTACCGGCTGATTGCCCAGCGACTGCCTGAATTGCGCCTGATTAGCGTGGGGCATCGCAGCACCCTGTATTCGCATCATACGCATTTGCTGTATTTGCGTGGCGAAGGCATATGGGATTTCAAGCCTTTGCCGCAAACTGGATGATGTCCAGGTGCGGCAAAGGCGGTTTTGTTGTTATGGTGCTAGATCTTGCGTTTAGACAAACCAGGAAAGGGCGCTTTTGTTAATGGCTGCGCCAATAATATATACAAAAATCAGGGTGGCAATAACGGTTGCCATTATTTTTTGGGCAGGTGTTTTTCCGCGCTTGATCGCAACCGTGCCAACCCCGATATAGGCAATCAGGGCCACTATTTTGGCCAGAATAAAGGGTTGGTTGGGGCCAATCATGGCTGCCAGGATAAAACCGCATATGAGCAGGATAGAGTCAATCACATGTGGGGCGACCTTGACGAACCCTATTTGCAGCAGGCGGGAACCCGTAATTGACCAAAATGCGCGAATCAGGAAGAAAGTAATGCTCAGGTAGGCACAGGTCATGTGCAGGTGCTTGATGGGTAGATAATAATCAGCCATAATCTCGATTTTAAAAAGTCAAATACTGAAAATTGGTTATTTTAACTGATGGATATTATTTTTGATTTTTTACCCTACGGTTTATCGGCTTAATGCGTTCTGATTGGCATTTTTCTGATATCCAGGTCTTTTTTATCCGGATGCGGCATGGATTTCGTTGTTAGCCCTGATGTATTGCTTCTTCTTTTCTTTGTTGCCATGCTGGCGGGGTTTGTTGATACCATTGCCGGTGGTGGTGGCTTAATTACTATCCCGGTATTATTGCTGGTTCAGGTTCCCCCCATCAACGCGCTGGCCACCAACAAGTTGCAAGGCAGTTTTGGTACCCTGACTTCCTCTTTAACCATGCTCAGAAAAAGAATCGTGCGTTTTGAGGAAGTCTGGAAGCCGGCACTTATGGCTTTTGTTGGGGCGGCATTGGGTACCGTTCTTATCCAGCTCATTGATGTCTCGGTGCTGGATATTGTGATCCCCGTTGTGCTGGTCATGATTGGACTGTATTTTTTATTTACGCCGTCTGCCGGTAAGGTAGAACGGGTTCCGCGTATGAGTGGCAAGACTTTCAATTGTACCGTTGTACCGGTAATTGCATTTTATGATGGTATTTTTGGTCCGGGAACCGGCTCTTTCTTTTCCCTTGCCAATGTCGCGTTACGGGGCCAGCAAATTATTAAGGCAACGGCCAATGCCAAGGTATTCAACTTTGCCAGTAATGTCGCTTCGGTAGCGCTTTTTGTACTGGGTGGCAAAGTCTTGTGGCTGATCGGTGGTATTATGATTGTTGGACAAGTAATGGGTGCTTATGCGGGTTCTTTAATGGTCATCAGCCATGGCAGCAAATTTATTCGCCCACTTATTGTACTGGTCTGTTTTGTGATGGTTACCCGTTACCTGCTTGCGAAATTTCAGTAAATGGCAGCGCTTGCCAGGCGATTTTTTTAAACGAACAGGCCAGTCATATAAGTATCATAAAGCCGTAATAGGATAGTATGGTTTTATAAGCATTAGTTGCATCATAAATTGAAATAACCAGGAAGTACTGTATTGGCTAATCGAACCACCACTAAAAATCCGGCAAACAGGCCTGTTCAGGCTAATAATTCCCTTACGGAAAGCACGCCTGACTTTGATCCCGATGTCCCAAGCCGTGAAAATATTCTTCAGGCGTTCAGAGATTCAAAACCACCACTGACGGTGAATGCCTTAATCAGTGTATTCGGTCTATCCAGGGACGCCAGTGTCGTGGGCCTTGAAAGACGGATGGGGGCCATGCAAAGAGATGGCCAGCTTGAACAAACACCGGGCGGTTGGCAATTGTCCCGGCAGAAAAATTTTGTGATTGGCAAAGTCCAGGGGCACCGGGACGGATTCGGCTTCCTTATTCCTGAAGACGGTTCACAGGATTTATTCCTGTCACCACGGGAAATGCTTAAGGTGTTGCATGGCGACCGGGTGCAGGTAAAACCCACTGGCGAATATAGAGGTAAGCCAGAAGGCACTATTGTAGAAGTGCTTGAGCGCGGCACGACACGACTGGTTGGACGTTTATTGCATGAGCAGGGGCTATATGTCGTCGTGCCCGAAGATCAGCGAATAAAACACGATATCATCGTACAAAGTGCAGACCTGGGTGAAGCCCGGCACGGGCAAGTGGTAACGGTTGAAATTATTCAGCAGCCAACCCGCCATACCCAGCCCTTGGGTAAAATTATAGAAGTACTGGGCGAAATAGATGACCCGGGTATGGAAATTGAAATTGCAGTGCGCAAATTTGATGTCCCGGTTGAATTCTCCGAGGCGACCCTTATGCAGTCGGAAAGTCTGCCTGATCAGGTGCAGGCTTCGGATCTTAAAGGCCGTATAGATTTACGCGATGTGGCATTTATCACAATTGACGGTGAGGATGCCCGTGACTTTGATGATGCCGTGTATGCCGAAGTTGTTAATATTGGCACTGAAAAACGCCGTAAAATGGCATGGCGCCTGTTGGTGGCCATTGCCGATGTTTCTTATTATGTTAAACCCGGCGATGCCATAGACCGGGATGCCATAGAGCGCGGTACCAGTGTGTATTTCCCGCGTCGGGTCATCCCCATGCTGCCCGAAAAGCTGTCCAATGGCCTGTGTTCCCTGAATCCTGAGGTTGATCGCCTGGTTCTGGTGTGCGATATGGTTATTCCCATGACGGGTGCCAAGGCAGGAACGGTTACGGCCTATCAGTTTTACAATGCGGTCATTAATTCGCATGCGCGTACCACTTATACACAAATCTGGAATGCGCTGCAGCAACCCAACGGCCCGGCCGCTACCGAATTGGGTGATTTGCTGGCACCCGTCAAAGATTTGTATGCCCTTTTTGAAGCGTTTGAAAAAGAACGGGGACTGCGCGGTGCAATGGATTTCGACACCATTGAAACTCGGATTGTGTGTAATGATATGGGCAAGATAGAGCAAATTGTTCCATTTATCAGGAATAATGCGCATAAATTAATTGAAGAGTGCATGTTGGCCGCTAACACATGTGCGGCCGACTTCATATTAAGAAACAAGCGGCAGGGGTTGTTTCGCATTCATGAAGGGCCAACCCCAGAAAAACTCGAAGCCTTGCGTGAGTTTTTGCGTACCCTGGGCTTGTCGCTGGGGGGGGGCGATGATCCTTCCGGTAAAGATTATGCCGCCTTGCTGGATGCCGGCCGCGCACGTCCCGATTTCCAGATTATCCAGAGCATGTGCTTAAGATCCATGCAACAGGCTATTTACAGTCCCGATAACGTCGGGCACTTTGGCTTGGCGTACGAACAGTATACGCATTTTACCTCACCCATTCGCCGTTACCCCGATCTTCTTACGCATCGGGTGATCAAGTCTATTCTTGCCCGCAGGCACTATACGCCTGAAGTGGCTGGTGTGCTTAAAGAGCAGGGTGAAACCCATAAAGAGCATGAGCATGCTGTCTGGGATAGTCTGGGTATGGTGCTTTCCGCCTACGAACGGCGTGCTGACGATGCCTCGCGCGATGTGGAGGCCTGGCTTAAATGCTGGTATGTGCGTGAACATGTGGGTGAGATTTTTAGTGGCCGGGTAAGTGGTGTCGCGCCTTTTGGCTTGTTTGTGACACTTGAAACCCTGTTTGTTGAAGGTATGGTGCACGTTTCTGAATTGGGCACCGATTATTTCCAATACAATGAAGGTTTGCACGAGTTGCGCGGAGAACGGACAGGCATGCGTTATCGCCTTACCGATCAGGTTCAGGTGCAGGTAACACGGGTAGACCTGGAAGCCCGTCGAATTGAGTTTTCGCTGGTAAAGGGCACGACCTTTGAGTCATTGCGTAAAGACGCCCAACGCAGTGAGTCCGAGCCACGACAGTTAAAACGTCCGGCCAAACCCAAGCCCGAAGCACTGAAGGGTAAAACCGCACAACAACGGCGGGCCGAGCTGAAAAAGTCAGCCCAGGCCGAGGCCGGGCAAAAGAACAAAAAGCCAACAGGCAAGCGAAGGTAAATAAAAAGGTAATTAATTTATATGTCAAGCAGTCAAATTCTGGCAGGATTTCATGCGGTAATAGCCCGTATGCGTCATGCACCCGATTCAATCCGGGAAATTTATATCGAAGCATCACGCAAGGACAGGCGGATGCAAAGCCTGGTGGAACAGGCTGAAAAAAACAAGATTCGTATTCATCCGGTTCCTGTGCAGCGGCTTGATGGCCTGGCAAAAGGCGTGAAGCATCAAGGGGTGGTCGCCCTGGCAGATCACAAACAACTGGCCGTCAATATCGATGACGTACTGGATGTGATCGAAGGACCGGCCCATTTATTGATCCTTGATAGCGTAACCGATCCCCATAACCTGGGCGCTTGCTTGCGTACGGCTGATGCAGCAGGTGTTCATGCAGTTATTGCACCCAAAGACAAGGCGGTAGGCCTTAATGCCACGGTGCAGCGTGTGGCATGTGGCGCTGCCGATACAGTGCCTTACATTATGGTTACCAACCTGGCTCGTGTCATGCGCCAGCTTAAAGAGCGCGATGTCTGGTTAATTGGCACCGATGACCAAGCCAGTGGCACTTTTCATGATGTTGATGCCACCCGTTCCATTGCCTGGGTCATGGGGGCCGAAGGTGAAGGCATGCGGCGTTTAACGCGAGAAACCTGTGATGAATTGGTGCGTATACCCATGCAGGGTTCGGTTGAAAGCCTTAACGTCAGTGTGGCCAGCGCGGTTTGTCTGTATGAAACCGTCCGTCAGCGCCAGTTAAAATAAATAAAAATTCATTCTTTAATAGTTATATCATGTCAAAAATTGAACATAGCGGGTTTACCACCTCCATTCTTCATGCCGATCGCCGTCAATTGGTAGAACACGGTGCCATTCACAAGCCATTGCATACGTCAACTGAATACGCCTTTGCCGATTCACGAGAGCTGGCAGCCGTATTCCAGGGTAAATCGGGTTACACCTATGCCCGTCAGGGAACGCCAACAACCGCAGCGCTTGAAGATAAAATTACCTTAATGGAAGCAGGCGCGGGCACGGTCACATTTGCCACAGGGATGGCGGCCTTGTCTGCCATTTTCATGACATTGTTAAAACAGGGCGATCATCTGGTTTCCAGCCAGTTTGTTTTTGGTAATACCAACAGCTTGCTGGGTACGCTTGACCGTCTTGGGGTAACGATCACCTTTGTTGATCCTACCGATGCGCAACAGGTTAAAGACGCTATTCGTCCTGAAACCAAAATGGTTTTTACCGAAACCATTGCCAACCCGGGTACGCAAATTGCCGATTTAGCGGCTATTGGTGATATTTGTGAGGCGCATAATCTGGTGTATGTGATTGATAACACCTTAACCTCACCGTGGCTGCTTCAAGGCAAAAGCGTCAAGGCTTCCCTGGTCATGAACTCATTGTCAAAATATATTTGCGGCCATGGTAATGCGTTGGGTGGGGCGGTTACCAATACCGGCTTATATGATTGGTCTGCCTTTTCCAATATCTATGATAATTACAAAACAGGTCCCGCCCATTCCTGGGGGCTAACCCAAATCAAGAAAAAAGGCTTGCGTGATATGGGGGCAACGCTTTCTTCTGATGCCGCTCACCGTATTGCCGTTGGGGCCGAAACGCTTGCTTTAAGACTAAAGCAGTCTTGTTCAAACGCGCTGGCACTGGCCCGCTTTCTTGAAACCCATCCCGGGATTGCCAGCGTGCGTTATCCTGGCTTAAGCCAGCACCCGCAGCATGAACGTGCGGCCAGCCTGTTTAGCAACCGTTTTGGGGCGTTGCTGGGCGTAGAACTGGTAGATGGCATAGATTGTTTTGAGTTTTTGAACAAACTGAATGTGGTAGTGTTGGCTACGCATTTGGGCGATGCCCGGACCCTGGCCTTGC
>Ga0265295_1002807_pt1 | contig 26561 bp, 30 predicted proteins | sample Munlansysbiofilm_FD_192503 | JGI IMG/M metagenome (GOLD analysis project Ga0265295, IMG submission 192503) | Leachate microbial communities from a municipal landfill in Southern Ontario, Canada - Methane capture system biofilm | ecosystem: Engineered > Solid waste > Landfill > Unclassified ... | reverse complement strand
ATGTGGGTATCTTGGATTTAAAACAATTTCAAACTTTCCTTGATTAAAATTGAATACACCCGCATTGATTGTGACACTACCCATTTCTTTTTCAACAAAATCAACACCTAGTTTTTTTCCGACTGGATCATCTAATAAATACGTATTGATAGCATCAATAAAGGCATTACTAATTCCAACTTCATTTAAAAAATGAACCAGTAAATAAGCCGCATTCACACCCAATTGTGGTGTTGATCCGTGTGCCGATATACCGTTAATTTCTAATTCTAATTTACCATCATTTACAACAGCACTACCTTCTAAATTACGTTTTTCTAAGAACTCAAGGTATTTTTTTTCAAGTTCAACATTGTTTAGGATTGCTTTTGCTTGATCAGGGACCATATTGTCTCTAAGCCCAGCCTCAAAACTATGAAGGACTCTATCGTCTGCTTTACCACGTACAACAACGCGTAAAATGCCTTTTTCAGCGTAAGTTAATGGAAAATCTGAATCCGGAATAAATCCTGCGACAGGCTGCTCTGGGTATTGGTTAAAATAGTATTTAACTCCACGCCAAGCCGTTTCTTCATCCGTACCAAGAATTAATTTGATTCGTTTTGATAGTGGTAAATCCAAATCCTTTAATATCTTCATTGCATAATATGCAGCAATCGTTGGACCTTTATCGTCTTCGGTGCCTCTACCATACATCTTTCCATCAGCAATCACTGCGCCATAAGGTGGGTAAGACCAACCGCTACCGGCAGGTACAACGTCTAAATGGCCAATCATGCCTACGTACTCTTCTTGGTTACCATATTCGATGTGCCCAGCGTAGTGCTCCGCATTTAATGTATTAAACCCATCACGTTTGCCTAAATTCAACATAAACGTTAACGCTTCATCAATGCCCTCACCAAATGGTGCATTTACGCGCTTTTCATCAAACGTAGTTAATTCTGAATTAATTTGAATGATCTCGGTTAGATCTTTTAAAATCGCTTCTTTACGTTTTTCTACTTCTTTTCTAAAATCTATACTCATATAAAATCAGCTCCTTTTATAATTATAACAATTGTATCACTTTAAGACAATAATAATCAAATGTTTGTCGTTGAACACAATAAAAATTATGAGTAATAGACTGAATCGGTGGCTATCAATCAAAAAAACAGTTGTCTACCCCTCATTTTTTTTACGTTTATAGGTGTCTATGACTAAAAAAAGAAAAAGACATTAATTGTCTTCTTCCGTTTCATCAGGACATGATGGCTTTAATTTTTGTGAATTTGATAAATACGTAACCTTTTCTCCGACGAAGTCGAGCATGTTCAGCTCTCTTTCTTCATTGACTTGATACTTTTTAACTTGTAATCGACCTCTAACGGCGATCATAGAACCTTTTTTACAATGTTCAGATATCATTTCTGCCGTTGCTTGCCAAAGTGTGCAAGAAATGAAGTCTGTTTCGTAAATACCGTCCATATTTTTAAATGCTCGAGCAACCGCTATGGTAATGTCGGTTACTTTTTTACCTGTGTCAGTCTTTTTTATAATTGGATCGTGGGTCAATCGGCCTATAAGTATGACTTGATTAAACATGGTAATCACTCCCTTCAATCCAATTATATGATTGATGCTTTAAAATATGAAATCACACTTTTTTAAGTTTTAGAGATAATGTTATCTATTTTTACTAAAAAAAAGAAAACCAATCGAGGTTTTCTTTTTTAACTAAACTTTTTTCTGTTTTATTTCTAAAAATCGGCAATTAGTTCTTTTTTTGTGGCTTAATTACATATCGTGATATGCGTTTAGAATTGATTTGTTTTGCAACACGATCAATGTCTTCAAGTGTAATGCTTTCGATAATCTCAGGAATGTCATAAATGATTACGTCGTTGGCAAGATAACGTGTGAATCCCATTGAAATTGATTCAAGGGAGTTTAAGCTCATTACAAAAGAACCTAACATACTTCGTTTGTAACGCGTAAACGCTTGTTCATCATGTTTCTTGCGTTTTAAGTTTACTAATTGTTTGATTAGTACGTCACTTAATGCATCGACATCTTTTGTGTCGGCAAATATGGCCAGCATGAACGCACCATCTTCTTGGACTGTTGTGTGCTCAAAACTGTCATTGATCAACCCTTGGGTTAAAAGCTTCTCATAAAGTTTTGTTGAATTCGAGAAATACATGTCCATCAAAATTGAAAATGCAAGGTCGTCTTTTAACGCTTGTTTTCCAGAAACCGGAGCCAGTTTGACACCAATCGAAAGTTTTGGCATCACCACAGGCATCTCAATTTCATCATAGGCTTTTTCAATCCCTTTAGGCTCATTTTTCATAAACCTAACAATTGGACTTGCTTTGCCATACGTTTTTTTTGCTTGATTTTCTTTAATCACCGTTAAGATTTCGTTTTCATCAAAGTTACCGACAAGTGTTAAGACCATGTTTGATGGGTGATAAAACGTTTCATAAGCTTGATATAACTTTTTAGCGGTTATCTTCATGATTGAATCGACGGTGCCGCCGACTTCTGTGTTTATCGGGTGTTTTTGATAAAGATTTTTAAGTATCCCGTAAAACATACGTTGATTTGGATAATCTTGATACATTTTTAACTCTTCTGCAATAATACCTTGTTCTTTTTTTACACTACTTGGTGTAAAATAAGGCGTTTGAACATAGTCAAGTAAGTAATTTAGCGCACCTTCAATATTCTTCGTTCCTGAGAATAGATAAGACGTACGATCAAACGACGTATAGGCATTTGCATTCACACCAAATGAACTGAGTTTCTCAAAGGCATCTGTTTTATCAGGCATCGCAAACATTTTATGTTCTAAAAAGTGTGCAATACCCGCCGGTTGATTAACTTTTTTGTCTTTATTAATTGGGACAAACGACTGATCAAATGAGCCATAGTTGGTTGTAAATGTTGCAAACACTTTATGATAATCTCTTTTTGGAATTAGATAAACGGATAATCCGTTATCTAATACCTCATGAAAAATGGTTTCATTAAAGGATGGATAGACTAATTTATTCATTATTTATTCTCCACATCTAAGACAAACACGGTGTCTTTCTTTAAGCGTTTACCAACTTCGAGTAAATCGTTTGGTTTAATTGCTAAAATTGTTTGGATTTGTTCATCTATGGTTTTATCTACATTAAGCAGTAGCTGATTATATTTTCGGTTTAATCTTGCACCTTGTGAATCCTCAGCTTCTTTTAAATCGTTAATCAGTGCTTGTTTTGAGAGTTCTAGCTCCTTTTCGGAGATTAAAATGGTAGACATTTTTTGAACTTCTTCATCTATGACTTGCTTGGCAAGTTCTAAACGGTTTTTATCGACACCCGAGTAAATAAAATGCGTGCCTTTGTATGCATCATAAATACTTGAAATATAATAACATAACGAGTGCTTTTCTCTTACATTCAAGAATAGTCTTGAATGAACATACCCGCCAAGTGCTGCGTTAAATAACACCGTGGCAGTATATAGTGGGTCGTTATATCGAATCTCACTTCGATAACCAATATTTAGTTTCGATTGTTGAATTTGATCAAATTCCACGATTGATTTTACTTCATTAATTTCTTTTGATTCAAGATCAAGGACGTCCTCATGAGTAAAGACCGCTTGTTTGAAGTTTTTTTTGACGAACAAGACTTCTTCATTCGTGATATCACCCGATAGAATGACTTGTAATTCGTCTTTAACTAAGAACTCATTTTTATAATATTCTTTAAAGTCTTTTAAGTTAACCGCATTGACATCTTCTTTAGTTCCACTTGTGCGGTAACCGTACAATTCATTTTCAAACATAATGTCCGTCAATCGAGAAAGAGCGTGTCTGGTTTTATCATTTTCTTTTGCTCTAATTTCCTCAATTAGTAAACGTTTTTCTAAGTCTAAATCTTTTTGATAAAAATTGTCATGCCCATAGATAACTTCGTTTAAAAATGAAAGAGCATCTTCAAACAAAGACTGATCTTTAACGATGGCAGGATTAGTGATTTTTAATTGAACTGTGATGATATTAAAAACACCCATTTTCGAGGTTTGTGTTTGTAAATTGGCGCCATAAAGCTGTTCTAACTTTAAGTTTAGTTCACTTCTTGATTTGTATTGATTCGTTTTCGCACGCAACATGCTAGGTAATAATGTTCTTAAAGCAAAGGTTTCTTTCGAAGCCTTTGCTTTAAACTTTAGTGTAATTAATACGGTTTTAAATTTTTTAGTTTGGTCAACTAAAATCATGATTTTCTCGCAACTTCTAAAGCGATTTCCATCATTCGTGAAAATGAGTTTTGTCTTTCTTCAGCTGTTGTTGCTTCGTGTGTCACTAATGAATCAGAGACCGTTAATAAACACGTTGCTTTCTTACCTAATGCTTTTGCGTTTGCGAATAATGCAAATGATTCCATTTCAACAGCAATACAGCCATTTTTTTCGAATCTTTCTTCGTGCACAGAACCTTTTAAATTATAAAAGACATCGGATGAATGAATACGTCCTGTGGTAACTGGAATGTTTAAACGTTCAGCTGCCTTCAAGGCACGATTGTTTAAGGTACGATTTGCTTTTAATGTTTTAGCACTTGTCAAGCCCATGGTCTTAGCGTAACTTGATTCGCTATAGGCGTCATCAACTAAAATAACGTCGTATAAGTTTAAATCTTTCGTGTAAGCCCCGCAAGAACCCACACGAATAATGTTTTCTACGTCATAGAACTTAAATAGTTCATAAGAGTAAATACCAATCGATGGCATCCCCATTCCTGAACCCATGACAGTTACTTTTTTACCTTTGTATGTACCGGTATAACCAAACATGTTACGTACGGTATTAATTTGTACAACATCTTCTAAAAATGTTTCAGCAATCATTTTTGCACGTAGTGGATCACCAGGCATTAAAACTGTTTTTGCTACTAATTCTTTATCTGTAATACTAATATGAGGTGTTGGAATCATTGTTATTCTCCTTTTTACTTACAATTTGTATACCACTTGATGCACCAATTCTTGAAGCACCTGCTTCAATCATCGCCATCGCGTCTTCGTAACTTCTAACGCCACCAGAAGCTTTGACACCTAAGGCATCTTTGACGACTTTTCTCATTAATGCAATGTCACTGACGGTAGCACCGCCCTTGCCAAAGCCTGTTGAGGTTTTCACGTAATCGGCGTTTGCTTTAACAGCCAACTCACAAGCAATCACTTTTTCTTCATCCGTTAAGAAACAGGTTTCGATGATTACTTTAAGTAGCGTATTACCACAAGCTTCTTTAACTAACTTAATGTCGTTATAAACAAGATCGTAGTTCTTTTCTTTTAATGCACCGACATTGATAACCATATCAATTTCTTGGGCACCTTCTTTAATCGCTAGTTTTGCTTCTTGTGCTTTAATTTCGCTTTGATGCATGCCCGAAGGGAAGCCCACAACGGTACATACGAGCACATCGCTACCTTTTAGTTGTTTTGCAGCGAGTGGAACAAATACAGGATCCACACAAACACTCATAAAATCATGTTCGACTGCTTCTTGACAAAGCTTTTGAACGTCATAACTAGTCACTGTAGGTCCTAGTTTTGTGTGATCAATATACTTACTGAGTTTCATTTATAAATCTCCTTTATTTTTTCTCATTTGAGCTAATTTTACAATATGAACTAAAACTAATCCAATATTTAATAAGGTAACACTAACTGAATTTAATAAAATGCCATAGAAAATAAAAATTGAAGCACCAAAGATATTAATGATGCGTATTTTTTTTTCGCCTTTCATTAAAAATGAGATTAACACCAAAACGCCTGCCAAAATCCCAAAGATTTCTACTACCACTGGTGAAATATTATCCATTCTTTTCCTCCTATCTTAAACGTCAATTACTTGTTCAAGATCAATACGAATGAGGCTTGTTGTAATTGCTGTAAATTTTGATTTTTTTAGTATTTTAAATACTTTTTTACTATTCTTTGATTCAATCACTTTTGTATTTTGTAGAAAACCTGGAACCGCTTGAGTGAACTTTTCAATTTTTGCCATCACCTCGTCATAAGGTAAGATTTTATTATCAAAACCACTGCGATAGTAAACATAATCGATGTGCGGCGGAAAAAGAGTTAATGTGTTTTCCTTCCATTCAATCGTAAAATGTACGCGATCCTGTTCATCAACCGTCACAAAATAATTAGGCACGTAAATGTCTAATTCCTTGTAGTATCGATGAAGCTCGTATTGTTCATCAATGTATTTTAGGCAATCATTTAATCGGTTTTCTGGGTAATAATAGTAATCGGTTAATTGATAGCCATGTTTTTCCTTATAGGTTCTTTTTACAATATCAAACACTTTTTCAACCACTTCGTATTTAAATTGTAAGACATCTTCAAATAAATCATGATAGATCGCAAAATTAAATTCTTTGCATAATTTTTCGATGATCCTTATGATTTTGGCCACACTATAATAAGGCGTTAACAGGGGTATTTCAATTCTAAAGTTAACGTCTAAATAATGCGGATCTAACTTATAAATATCGGTCACAGTCGATTTCTTTGTAATAACAAAATCTGCTTTTGATTTTAAAATTGGGTGCCGATATAAGATTCTTACTTCACTTGAGTTTTCATCCACAGGAGCAAGCTCTGATTCAGCGATTTCATCAAAAAAAGATAAAATGCGTTCATAATCGAATGAACGGCTTTTCTCCTTGAAAAAATGAAGTACAAACATACTCATAAATACACCACCCTACTTAACTATCTTATCATAAATGAAAGTTGGATTCAATTGCTTTTGTTTTTTAAGATTATTAACAACCTCTTCGCTATACCTAGATTCGATTAGCGGAGTGATTGATAAATAACCCATTCGAAAGGCTACGACATCCGAGTCTAAAGACTCTTCGGTTTCTTTTAATTCGTATACCGTCTTGTATGTATACTCATCAACTTTTTCAAATTTTGCGGTGTGATGGTGTAAACCTTGTCTTGTCCACTTCACACCCAATATTTGTTGAAATTTAGAACTTGGGTAGTTAATATTTAATACATAGTCCGTTGTTACTGCTCTTGTATCGATTAAATGTTTAACCACTTCATAGACGGTTTTTTGTGCAAGAAATAGACCTTTTTTAGGTGCGGATATCGCGATCGCAGGTACACCTAAAATCATCGCTTCTGTAGCAGCACCCACGGTGCCTGAATATAAAATATCTGAACCCACATTTAATCCACTGTTAATACCAGAGACACACAAATCAAACGGAACATTTAGCGTACCGATGGCAATTCTTGTACAGTCGGCAGGCTTACCTTCAACCGATATTGCCAATTTTGAACCGTATAAAGAACCATAATGTTTGATTTTAAGCGGCTCGTAAATGGTAATGCTTTGTGATTGACCTGATTGGTGTTCTTCTGGTGCAACTATGTATAAATCGCCTAAGGGTGCGAGCGCTTGTGCAAGCACCTTTAGACCTTCTTCTCTAATCCCATCGTCATTGACTAATAGAATATTCATTTGATTTCCTCTAATACTTGGTGGCATCGTTCACAGACGTGTTTTTCGTTCACATGAGGCACAATGTTCCAACAACGTTCACATTTTAAGCCATCGGCTTTCGTCGCGTGAACTTCTAAGTGATCCGCTAAGTTAAATTCGATGCTTGAAACCATTAGAACTTGCGTTAAATTGATGTTTAAACGATCGATTGACTCTTTGATTTGTTTTGTTATATTAACGCTTAAAGAAGCTTCTAATGATTTTCCAATCACTTTATTTTTTCGCATCTCTTCTAGCACTTTTAGCGTTTCAGTTCTTAACGCCATAAATGCGTCAAAATCGTGATCAAGTTCTAAATCATTAAAATCCATTTTAGCAGGCATATCTTCTAAGTAAATATCTTCTTTACGCGCCGTCTCGATGCTCCAGTAAGCTTCGCTTGCCGTGTGCGGTAAAATCGGTGCAATCAGTTTTAGTAGTGCCATCAACTGATCGTGAAGCACGGTTTGAACGCTTCTTCTCATTAATCCATTTTGAGATTCAACATATAAGATGTCTTTTGTATAGTCTAAATAGAAAGCACTTAAGTCATTAATCATGTAATTGGTAATTAAACGATAGACCGTATCAAATTTATACTGGTCATAGGCACTAATTACGTCTTTACGTAGTTCTTCTAGTTTATGAAGCATGACTTTGTCTAATGAACCTAGATCGTCATAGGCTACTTTGTTTTCCTTAGGATCAAAATCAAATAAGTTACTTAATAAAAATTTAAGTGTGTTTCTTATTTTTCGGTAGGATTCTGAGACTTGTTTCATCATTTGATCACCGATACGGACGTCAGAAGAGTATTCGACTGAAGAGACCCATAAACGGAGAATATCCGCACCCATTTCATTGGTGATTTTTAGAGGATCTACGGTATTACCAAGAGATTTTGACATCGCTTTACCATTTTTATCAAGCACAAATCCATGTGAAATTACTGAGCGGTAAGGGGCTTGATTTTTAGTGGCAACGCCTGTGATTAAGCTTGAATTAAACCAGCCACGGTATTGGTCAGAACCTTCAACGTACAAATCGGCAGGGTAATTAAGCCCTCTTCGTTCTAATAGTTGATGACTTGATCCTGAATCAAACCAAACGTCCATAATGTCTGTTTCTTTTCTAAAGATAGAATTTGGACTACCTGGGTGAGTATAGCCCTCTGGCAATAGTTGTGTTGCTTCTTTGGTAAACCAAGCATTAGAACCTTCTTTAGCAAAAATATCAGCAACGTGGTTAATCACATCTTTATCCAAGATTGGTGTACCATCTTCTGCATAAAACACTGGGATTGGAACGCCCCAAGCACGTTGACGACTGATGCACCAATCGCCACGATCTTTGATCATATTTGATATACGTAGTTCGCCCCACTTTTGAACCCAATTTGTTGATTCAATTTCTTCAAGCAGGCGTTTTTTCAATTGTTCGATAGAGGCAAACCATTGCGGGGTTGCTCTAAAAATTACTGGTTTTTTTGTTCGCCAGTCGTGTGGGTAACTGTGGACAAAGTAATTGACATGCAGTAAATTACCAAGTTCTTTTAACCGTTCAATAATCATTGGATTGGCTTTTTCATAGTAGATACCTTCAAACTCATTAGCATCACTCGTGAAAATACCACGATCGTCCACAGGTACTAAGATGTCTAGGTTGTATTTGTTACCAACGATGTAGTCATCTTCCCCATGCCCTGGTGCGGTATGAACTAAGCCTGTGCCATCGGTATCGGTCACGTGGTCGCCTAAGATGACGGGGTTTACTCTGCCATTTAGTGGGTGAACATAGTTTAATAATTCTAGTTGATCTCCTAGCACTTCATCTAAAATCGTTGCCCCTTCAAACTGAAGTGTTGAAATCACTTTTTCGTAAAGCGATTTTGCAACTATATAGATTTGGTTATTGTAATTAAAGCGAACATACGTCAGTTTAGGGTTAGCCGAAATCGCTAAGTTTGCTGGAAGTGTCCATGGGGTTGTTGTCCAAATGATTAAGTTGTTGTTTTTAAATTGCCCCTCTGAGCAGACTGAAAAAGAGACGTAAATCGATGGTGAGGTAACGTCTTGATATTCAATTTCAGCTTCGGCAAGTGCAGATTCGCTTGATGGTGACCAGTAAACTGGTTTTAAGCCTTTAAAAATTAAACCTTTGTCTGCCATTTTCGCAAATACTCTTAGTTGATCTGCTTCAAATTCAGGATTTAAAGTAATGTATGGGTTGTCCCATTCACCTAGTATGCCTAAGCGTTTGAATTGTTGTTTTTGCATATCAATTTGTTCAAGCGCGTAATGATGACAAAGCGTTCGAAATTCATCAATGGTCAAGTTCTTACGATTAACACCTTTTTTTGAAAGTGCGGTTTCAATTGGTAGACCATGAGTGTCCCAACCAGGGATATATGGCGCATAAAAACCACTCATCGTTTTGTATCGAATGATGAAATCCTTTAATATTTTGTTCATGGAATGCCCAATATGGATTGCTCCATTGGCGTAAGGTGGTCCATCATGCAAAATAAACGATGGTTTTGCCTCGTTCTTCTTTAATACTTTTTCATACAAGCTCATGGCTTCCCATTTGGCTTGAAAATCAACCTCTCTCACACCTAAATTACCTCTCATTTCAAATGAGGTTTTAGGGAGTAATAGTGTGTCTTTTAATTCCATAGTCTTAATCCTCCTAATAAATAAAAAAAGCCCTTAGAAATAAATCTAAGGACGAAATAATCGCGGTACCACCTTAGTTCTAGTCAATTGACTAGCACTCAATGCCTTAACGCGGCAAACAGTTACTCCTTGGTGATATATCAATTACGTACGTTTAGGCTTACACCAACCCTAACTCGCTTTTTCATACGTGACTAATTGATACGTGTCCAACTCATCGTAAGATATGTAGTTTAACTCTTGTTTTTTGTTTTTTTGATAAGCCCTCGGTATCAATGTATATGATTCGTCCGTAGCCTCTAATAGATATTATATCATATGGATTTAATTTATGCATGATTTTTTCGGTTATAAAGTAATTTACTTTAACGTAACCTTGCTCAATCATTTTCTTCACATCGTCACGCTTGATACCAAATACTTTAGAGATAATCGCATCCAGTCGAATCGAATCGACCGAGATTGTTAGTTCTTCTTTTTTTTCAACAATTGATTCATCTGGTTTGGTTGTTTCTTCAAAGAAAATGAAATCCCTTTTAATTTGATGAAGGTTATCTTTAATATAAGTGGATTGTTCCTTGATGCATTCAATGTAGACGTGAGAATCGGTGATCAAGATATCACCAAACACATCACGATTAATTCCTAAGTTCATTAACGCACCTAACACATCTCGATGGCTAATTTCTTTATCCATATACGTTGATTTATAATAACTGATTTGAAAGTCTAACTCTTCGTTTAAATCGGTCACGTACACTCGTTTGTATTCGGCATCTATTGATGATTCAAAGATGTAATAGTCTTTAAATACATTTTTTACAATTTCCTGTTCAAGCGGGTTTAAATAACGATATAAGATGGGTTTGTTATATCGCTCTTCTTGCTTTTTAACCCTTTGATAAAACTCACTCTTTGTATTCATCAATAAATTGTTTTAACGTACCGTCTTTGAAATCTTGTTCGCGAGCAAATAAAAACACTTTTTGACTAATTTGGACAATTTGACCTTCCACAGCAAAAATCACACCGGATAAAAACGCCATGATTTTATTCGCTGAATCAGGACTTTGTTCTTCAAAGTTGAGTACTAATGGGTTGCCCGATAGTAATTCTTGAGCTAGCGTCATGATGTATTCATCTTCATCGGTCGTGATGTGTTCGAAAATGATTCGTTCAAAACTGTTCGTTATGCTTTCTTTTTGATAGTTTGGTAACTCTCTTGTGGTTTGTTGTTTTGATTTACTAAAAAAGCCCATGGGTTCACCTCTATAAAATAAACTTTCTGCCAATACGAATAAAATCAGCACCGTAAGTTAACGCTATTAGGTAATCGTCTGTCATCCCCATTGAAAGAGATTCTAGACCATAAAATGTTTTTAGTTCGTTAAGCTTTTTAAAGGCCAACGTCGTTTGATCTATATCATTTTGTTTTCCCATAGTCATCAACCCAACTACTTTAATTTTATCATACTTTTTCACTTCATTAATAAAATCCGTTAAATCTTCTGTTTCAATCCCGTGTTTTGATTCTTCTTTTAAAACGTTAACCTCAATAAAACAATTTAAAGGCTTTGTGCGATAATTGTTGATTGTCTTTGCTAGTTTTAAACTATCAAGTGCATGAAAATAGTCAATTTCATTGATTATTTTTTTTACTTTGTTGGTTTGAAGCGTGCCAATCAAATGCCAGATAACAGAAATATCTTGTAGATTTTCTTTTTTATCGAGTAGGGCATCGACTCGGTTTTCACCAAAATGCTTCACACCTAAATTGTGAAGTTCACGTATCTCATCTGATGACACGTACTTCGATGCGCATACAACCGTTACCGCATGTCCTTTAATTGATTCATTGATTAAGTCAACGTTTTTCTTAAAATTAGACATTAAATCGAAATAGCATGACGTCGCCATCAACGACTTTATAGTCTTTACCTTCAAGTCGCACACGGCCAGCTTCTTTTGCTTGAAGATAAGATCCATATTTTTCTAAGTCACTAAAGGATACGGTTTCTGCTCGAATAAAGCCTCGTTCGAAATCGGTATGAATAATCCCTGCACATTCTGGTGCGCTCATCCCTTTTTTAAAGGTCCAAGCACGCGCTTCCATTGGTCCAGCAGTGAAGTAGGTTTGTAAGCCCAATCGATGATAAGTAATACGAATTAACTGATCTAGACCTGATTCATTCATACCTAGTTCTTCCATGAATACGTCTTTTTCATCGTCGTCTAACATGGCCAATTCGGACTCAATTTGAGCAGAAATCGCAACCACATCAGCACCTTCACTTTCTCCTTTTTCTGTCACTTTTATGAATAGTTCGTTTGTTTTAAGTGTTTTTAAATCATCCATTGAAACGTTACAAATGTAGACCATTGGCTTTAATGATAAGAAATTAAAACTCTTAATAATCGACTTTTCTTCTTCTGTTAATTCTAACAAACGTAGTGGGGTATCATTCATTAAGCCCTCAAGCGCTTTTTTTAACACTTCGTACTCGGCTTTTTCATCAGATGAACCACCAACTTTTGCTTTTTTTTCTATTTTTGGTAGACGTTTATTAATCGTATCAATGTCGGCAAAGTTCAATTCAAGTTGAATGGTCTCAATGTCTCTTAGTGGGTTTACTGAGCCTTCTACGTGGACGATATTGTCGTCATTAAATAGTCTTACGACTTGACATATGGTATCAACTTCACGAATATGGCTTAAAAACTGGTTGCCTAAACCTTCACCTTTGGATGCCCCTTTAACTAAACCTGCGATATCGATAAACTCAACCGTGGTTGGGACGATTTTTTTAGATTGATACATTTTTGCAAGTACATCTAAACGGTGGTCTTTTAAGGTAACGATACCAACGTTTGGGTCAATGGTTGCAAATGGATAGTTTGCCGCTAATGCACCTGACTTTGTAATTGCATTAAATAGCGTTGATTTTCCGACGTTTGGTAAACCTACAATTCCAGCTCTTAACATATTATATTCCTCATTTCATCAAAAAAGGCACAATGGCCTCTTTCTGTTTTTATTTTTTATTTTTACTTTGTAGCCAACTCGGTAGTTTTTGTGAACTAGGTTTAGGCTGTTCTGGTTCTCTATAAGATGGCATTTCATCTTGTTTTTCAAAACCAGTTGGTGTGATTTTAATTTGATCATTGGTTGTTTTCTTAAATATTTGTGTTGCAAAGTCATCAATGGTTGAATCTTTTGCTTTTAACTCATAACCAGTTGCAATCACTGTGACAATCATTTCATCATTCAAATCGACATTTAAAGTTGTACCATAAATGACATTCAACTCAAAATCAGTTGCATTTCTGATTTCATCTAATGCTTGTGAAACCTCAAACAATGTAATGTTGGTTCCACTCGTGATGTTGACAATCGCGTCGGTTGCCCCATCAATGCTTACTTCAAGTAACTTTGAATGAATGGCTTTTCTGGCTGCTTCAACTGCTCTGTTTTCACCACTTGCAATACCGATACCCATTAATGCGGTTCCTTTATTTTCCATGACGGTTCTCACGTCAGCAAAGTCAACGTTAATTAATCCAGGTACTGCGATTATTTCTGCAATCCCTTGGACACCTTGTCTTAAAACATTATCTGCTTCTCTAAATGCATCTAGCATTTGAGTGTTTGGATCGATGATTGATAATAAGCGTTCGTTTGGAATAACGATGAGTGTGTCAACAAATTGTTTTAATTCCTCAAGTCCTGCAATCGCTGCTTGAGTACGGTTTGGCCCTTCAAATGCAAATGGTTTTGTGACTATCCCAATGGTCAAACAACCCATTTCTTTGGCCAATCTCGCAATGATTGGTGCAGCACCTGTTCCAGTGCCTCCACCCATACCTGCGGTAATAAAAATCATGTCTGCGTTACTAAGAACCATTCTGATCTCATCTTCGGATTCTAACGCTGCTCGTTTACCGACTTCAGGTTTAGCACCAGCGCCTAAGCCTCTAGTTAAGTGCTTACCTATTTGAAGTCTTGTTTCTGCTCTTGATACTCTTAACACTTGGGCATCCGTGTTGACTGCAATAAAATCAACACCCTTGACGTCATTTTCAATCATACGGTTCACAGCGTTACCGCCGCCACCACCTACTCCGATTACTTTAATTACCGGCTTTTGATTGAAATTGTCATTTTCTCCAAATACCATAACGCACCCTCCTTAACGATAAATAACACTATATTTATTTTACACTAACTTTAATATAATTAAAAGACATTTAGGACTTTTTGAAAAACTATTTTGAATAACCGTACTTCTTGAAGAACTCTTCTTTAAAATCGAGCAATCGATCTTCTTTGATTGCTTGTCTAATTTCGCTCATTAAATGCTTTAAGAAAGCTAAATTTTGATACGTCATGATTCGCATACCTAGAATTTCCTCAGCTTTAAATAAATGTCTAACGTATGATTTCGAATACTTTGAAATTGGTGTAATCAAACCTGAATCTAGTGGCGAGAAATCCATTTCAAATCGCTTATTTCTAATTTGAATTTTTCCCTCAGTTGTGAATGCTGTTCCGTGTCTAGCGTTTCTGGTTGGTAAGACACAATCGAACATATCTACCCCACGAATGACCCCTTCAACTAAATCATCAGGCGAACCGACACCCATCAAGTATCTAGGTTTATCGGTTGGCATTACTGGTTTTAACAAATCTAAAATTCGATACATTTCTTCTTTAGATTCGCCAACACTTAATCCACCGATTGAATAGCCAGGAAAATCAAGTTCAATTGTCTTTTTTGCGGAATACAACCGAAGTTCATCATCAAGACCACCTTGTATGATTCCAAACAATGCTTGATCTGTTTTGTGTGCGTCTTTACCTCTTTTAGCCCATCTGAGGGTACGTTCAATTGAATCTTTCATGTAGTCGTATGACGCATCATGTGGCGGGCATTCATCAAAACTCATGATGATGTCTGCACCTAAATTCTCCTGTATTTCAATTGCCTTTTCAGGTGATAAAAACAACATATCCCCGTTTTTATGGTGTCTAAAATAAACACCTTCTTCTTTAATTTTACGAATTGAGTTTAACGAGAACACTTGAAAGCCACCACTATCTGTCAGTAGCGCACCATCCCATTTCATAAAACCACGAATTCCACCGTGTGCTTTAATGATGTCATCACCTGGTTGAAGCCATAAGTGATAGGTGTTTCCTAGTATTAACCCATCAGAGACTTCCTTAATCTCCTCAGGTGTTAATGTCTTAACCGTTGCTTGTGTACCAACTGGCATAAAAATTGGAGTTTCAAACGTCCCGTGAGGCGTGTGAAGTAACCCGTATCTTGCACCAGACTGTTTGCATGTATGTAATAATTCATATCTAATTGCCATGTGCTATTCAAACCTTTCTTCTTCTATTGAAATTATATCATAAATGTGTTATAGTTTATCATGGTTTTTGAAAAACCCGCAGTACTAGAGCACCTGCGAAAACAAAACAAGGAGATATAACTATGTTTAATTTTACTTTAAGAGACTACATTAGACAAGCAATGATTGCTTCTATCTATGTCGTACTCGTCTTTCTGTTTCAACCGATTAGCTATGAATCACTGCAATTTAGAATTGCGGAACTATTAGTCATTATTGTGCTATTCGATCACAAATCAATCGTAGGTCTAACCATCGGGTGTTTTGTTGCTAACTTGTTTAGCCCCTTACTCGTTTATGACTTAACCTTTGGTACATTCGCAACATTTCTAACGTTACTACTCATGATTAAAACAAAGAATTTGTATGTGAGATTGTTGTATCCTAGCCTGATTAACGCACTCATCGTCGGCTTTGCACTCACACTTGCTTTTGAAACCCCTTATTTGCTCAATATGGGTAGTGTGTTTATTGGCCAATTTGTTGTAACGTATGTGATAGGATTACCGCTCTATTTAATTCTTAATCAAAATACTGGTTTTAAATCACTGTTTCACGATGAAATCTAAAATCCCTTTATCGGGATTTTTTTTCTAAAAAATGTTCGATTTTTAACAATAAAGAAGGATCATTTTGATAATCAAATGTGGTTGCATCGACTCTAATTACTTGATTAAAAGGGATAATGAAGTCATCTTTACTAAGGTAGTCTTCAAATCCAACTTGATCAACAAAATCCATGCTTAAATGCGTGATGTGTCTGTTTTGTTTGGCTCTTTTTAAAAACCGGTCATAAAGCACTGAGGGGTCTGAATAAAAATCAAGGACTAGGACATCATACCCAAATAGCACTTGTTGACGCTTGATTTCTTCAAATTCTTCTTTATGGAAATTTGACTCCAAAATTAAGTCATTGTTTGTTTTCATAAAATGCTTTAATATTTGAAACATCACAGCCATCGTGGCTCTACTAAGACGTTTATTTTCCTCACGATTAGAAAAACCAATCACATCACTAATCGTTTCTTTTATTGTGTCTTTATCAAATGAAGGAATTGAAAATCGTTCTTCTAATTGTGTTTTGAATGTTGTTTTACCAGTCGCTAAATGACCTTTAATCAAAATAAGTTTTTTCATGTTAATCCTTCTTTATTTGTTTATGGGCAGTTGCCATTGGATATAAATCAAAGTTTGATGGCTTTACAACCGTATAGTCTAAGTTAGAAGACGTCGTTGCATGATATACTCTCATGTCCCATTTTAAATGAGAAAACACGTGTGTGTAACTCCCGATGTCTTCATTAATAAACAGGGTTGCACCTAATTCATTAAATATGTCTTCCACATAATTAATGGATTCCGCTTCGAACTGAGGGTATAAATAGAGTCCGTTCAATAAATTCGTCTCTTGTTTTTGAAGTAGGTAATCACCTGCCTCATTTCTTAGAATCAAGGTGATCCATTGAATTTCTTTCTTTTGTTTTAGTTTCGAGGTAAATGGAAGCTCACTTTGTTTGTTGTTAAGATATGCATAACAATGTTCGTTTATTGGGCAAATTTCACACTTTGGCTTTGATTTCGTGCAGAGCGTTGCACCCATTTCAATCATGGCCTGTGTGTAATTATGCGGATCGATGATCGATATATTTTTCTGATTTAAGCCATCGATGATGGTTTTCGTCTTTTCTAATCGGGTATCTTCTTTTATACCATAATAACGAGACAATGTTCTAATGACATTACCATCCGTGGCACTATAAGGTAAGTGAAATGCTAAAGATAGAATTGCACCTGCTGTATATCTGCCTATGCCTTTAAGTTTGATTAAATCGTCATATGTGTTTGGTAAAACCCCTTGGTGTTTTTCCATGATTGTCATTGCTGCATTTTTTAGATTTCTAGCTCTTGAATAATACCCAAGACCTTCCCATAACTTATACAAGAGATCTAAATCAACCTTTGCTAAATCTTCAATGGAGGGTAGGGTTTCAATAAATCTAAGGTAATAAGGGATTACCGTTGCTGCTTGGGTTTGCTGTAACATGATTTCAGAAACCCAAATGTGATATGGATTGGTCGTGTTTCTCCAAGGTAGATTTCTTTTATTTGCTAAATACCATTTAATTAGTTTACTACTAAAATCATTCATAACTGACGACTCTAACCCCACAATGTTCAATCAAATCGTCAAACTTAGTAAATGTTGACATCACAATACCATGACATACAACAATAATCTTATTATAGTCTTTGTATTTATCAACTGCTTTTCTAACACGTCTTTTTAATTGATCAAATGTTTCATAGGTATATAAGGAGTTTGCAGGTAAATACCCATTATTTTTCATGTATTCAGGATACGCTGAACCTGGATTGATTGCATTTTTAAATGTAATATCAGGCATCCATTCGTGTAAATCATTTTCCACAACCAAATCGATTTGTGTATTTTTAGAAATAATCGCTGCCGTTTGTAATGCTCTTGTATATGGGGAGCTGATAATTATTTCAGCTTGTTTTAATCTAACGTCTTTGCTTACTTGATGTGCTTGTGATACACCTCTATCGGTTAACTTACCGAGATCGTATCCTTGATTAGGATACCCTCTTTCGATTACCTCATCATATCTTGGTTCACCATGTCTAATTAAGATTATTTCAGGCATAAATTGCTCCTCTTTTCTTTGCTCTTGATATAATATAATTATACCATAAGAAAGTGATAAAACTAAGGATAGCAAGTTAAAAAGCAAACCATTCTTCTATCACATTTAAAAGAAAGGAACTATAATTATGAACAAGAGAATCGATTTTAATGATGTATTTTTAAACAGACGTTCGATTAGAAAATATGACTCAACGATCAAGATTTCTAGTAAAGAATTAGAGGAAATGATTAATAAAGCATTAAGAGCACCATCCGCAAACAACCTTCAACCTTGGCATATTGCTGTGATAAGTTCAAAAGAAGCCAAAGAAAAATACAGTAATTTATTCACATTTAACAGATTACAATATGAAACATCATCAGCCATTGTTATTCTATTTGCAAATTTAGATTATGCCTCTAATGCCAATGAAATTTTTGATTTAGCTTTATCAAAAGGCTATATGGATCAAGAAACCAAGGCAAGACAACTTGAACGATTTTCTAACAAAGACTCCGTGCCAAAAGAAACCATCTTAAAGACTGCCTTACTTGATTCTGGTATGTTAGCTATGAGCATGATGCTTGTGTTTCGTTCACATGGTTATGATACTTGTCCAATGGGAGGATTTAATAAAGATTTAGCTGTAAACATGTTTAATCTTGAAAATGCAACTGCTACAGTTGCAATCAGTGTCGGAGTCGCTTTAGATGAGGGTTATCAATCCGTTCGACTTCCATTTGAAAAAATCGGTACAATCGAATAGAAAAAAAACTCGAGCATTCATATCATTGATATGCCGAGTTTTTCTTTTTATAGATTACCTGCTTGTGCTTTACGTATGTTTTCACGTAAATCACGTTCTAGCTGCAAGTTGTGTGTGCTTTCTTCTTTAACAGCGAGCATCTTTTTTTGATATGAAGCTTCACTGTTCAATTTTGCTTCTTCAAGCGTATGGCCTTTTTGACAGTCTATCGCCAAAATCGATACTTCATTGTTTATAAACTCAACCGTTGCTTTATAACAAACGTAGTAGTTTGAGACGTTATTCGTGATGGTTTGAAAATAGCCATGGCGAATGGTCTGAACAATTGGAAGGTGATTTGATAAAATAGCAATTTGACCATTTTCACTTGAAACAATGAGTTTATCAATTTCTGCTTTTTCAATCAATCCTTGGTAGTTATAAACGTTTAAAATCATAAACGCTCAGCCTTCTTAACGGCATCTTCAATCGTACCTACCATACCAAACGCTTCTTCTGGTAGATGGTCATGTTTACCTTCTAAGATTTCTTTAAATCCACGTATCGTATCAGATAATGGAACAAACGAGCCTTTAACACCAGTAAACTGTTCTGCCACACTCATATTTTGAGATAAGAATAATTGAACACGTCTCGCACGATGTACAACCAATTTATCCTCATCGGTTAATTCATCCATCCCAAGAATTGCGATGATATCTAATAGTTCATGGTATCTTTGAATAATTTGCTGGACGTTTCTAGCGACGGTATAATGTTCTTTTCCTACAATCTCGGGCGCTAATGCTCTTGAGGTTGAAGCCAGTGGATCGACCGCAGGATAAATCCCCTCTTCGGTCAACTTACGACTTAGGTTCGTTGTCGCATCTAAGTGTGAGAAGACGGTTGCTGGTGCCGGGTCTGTGTAGTCATCGGCTGGAACGTAAACTGCTTGAATCGATGTGATTGAGCCATCACGCGTGGACGTAATACGCTCTTGAAGTTTCCCCATATCGGTTGCAAGGGTTGGTTGATACCCAACCGCTGATGGCATACGTCCTAAAAGTGCAGATACTTCACTACCCGCTTGAACAAATCTGAAAATGTTATCAATAAATAGTAAAACATCTTGTTTTTCATTATCTCTAAAATGTTCTGCCATTGTCAACCCTGATAAGGCAACACGCATACGAGCACCCGGTGACTCATTCATTTGTCCAAAGACAAGTGCTGTTTTTGTTAATACACCAGATTCTTTCATTTCTTGATAAAGATCTTGACCTTCTCTTGAACGTTCACCAACCCCAGCGAAAACTGAAATACCACCAGATTCTTGTGCAACGTTGTGAATTAGTTCTTGAATTAAAACGGTTTTACCGACCCCAGCCCCACCAAAAAGTCCGATTTTACCACCTTTAATGTATGGCGCAAGTAAGTCAATCACTTTAATTCCGGTTTGAAGAATCTCGATGTCGCTTGCTAATTCATTGAAGCTTGGCGCTTCTCTGTGAATCGGTGCAGACAATTTCATGTTCATCGCTTCGCCGCGATCGATTGGTTGACCAAGTACATTAAAAACACGACCTAGCACTTGATTACCAACTGGGACAAGAACAGGTGAACCTGTTGCAGTCACTTTCATACCTCTAACTAGGCCTTCGGTCGCTCCAAGAGCGATTGTTCTAACGGCTTTGTCGCCAATATGAAGCGCTACTTCAAGAGTTAAGGTCGTTTGTTTGTCGACTTCCACAATTAAAGCATCGTATATATTAGGCACCTCATGGTCGAAACTGACATCGACAACGGGTCCAATAACTTGAATAATATAGCCTTCCATTGATATTCTCCTTTACTGATTAGAGCCATTAATGACATCAATCAATTCATTTGTAATGGCTTGTTGACGCGCTCTATGATAAACAACATTGAGCTCTTTAATGACTTTATGAGCATTATCTGTTGCGTTTTTCATCGCAAGCATACGCGAAGCATGCTCGCTCAGCTTGGCATCGGCTAAGGCACCAAAAATGCATGATTCCATATAAATTTCAGTCACACCGTCCATAATTTCATATGGGCTTACATCGTACATGTATACTGAATCTAATAATGCTTTTGATTCGTGATTGTGCGTTGTTTTAATCGGCAGCATAACTTCTTTTACAACTTCCTGAGTCCCTGTTGAGACAAAATGATTGTGCATTAAGTATACCTTTGAAATTAAACCAGACACGTACATATTCTTTAATACTTGTAAGTCTTTTCTAAAATTGATTACTTCTAAATCATCTCTATTTGAAATGACTTGTGTATTCAACATCGGTAATTCACGTTTTTTCGCAAAGAAATAACCCTTACGACCAATCACAATCACTTGATACTCTGACTTATCTTTGTCTTTGACTTCATCTAAAAATGCTTTGAAAAGCTGATTGTGATAAGCGCCAGCTAAACCACGATCGCTAGTAAGTAAAATATAAACATCTACTTTCCCACCACTTTGGTTAATCATAGGGTGTTCTTTACTTACTTTGGCTGTTTCATTGACGACGTTATAAAGGCGATTCATAAATGCATTGTGCGAATTAACTAAATCTTGCGACTTCTTTAACTTTGAAATAGAAATGTTGTACATAGCTTGTGTGATTGATGCGGTGTTTTCAATCGCAGTAATGCGTTGTTTAATGTGCTTTAAATTAGCCATTAGACATGCTTCTTCATACCTAGGATAAATTCATCCAATATTTTTTTATCCGGTAGTTTTTTGGTTTCATCAATCATTTGGTTAATTTGTTTTCCTAAATCAACGTGTTGTAAGCCTTGTTCGATTTCTTTTTCTAGTAAACTGACTTTTGTGACATCAATGTCGTCCATAAATCCGTTAGCTAACGCGTACAAAGTGACTACTTGTGTATTCACGTGCACAAGTTGATGAACGTCTTGTTTTAGTATTTCAACGGTTTTTCTACCTCTATCTAAACGTTTTTGTGCGTTTTGATCTAAGTCAGAACCGAATTGAGCAAATGCTTCTAGTTCTCTGAAGTTGGCTAAATTGATACGCAGTGTACCTGCGACACTCTTCATTGCTTTTATTTGTGCAGAACCACCAACACGTGAGACTGATAATCCTGCGCTAATCGCAGGGCGAATTCCTGAATAAAACAACTTACTCTCTAAGAAAATCTGTCCATCGGTAATTGATATCACGTTGGTAGGAATATACGCCGAGATATCACCTGCTTGTGTTTCAATGATTGGAAGTGCCGTTATTGAGCCTGCACCATTTTCATCATTTAACTTAGCCGCGCGTTCTAGTAATCTAGAATGTAGATAGAAAATATCCCCAGGGTACGCTTCTCTTCCCGGTGGTCTTCTTAGCAGTAAGGATAATTCGCGATAGGCGACTGCGTGTTTGGATAAATCATCGTATACAATTAATACATCTTTACCTAAGTGCATAAAGTATTCCGCAATCGTGACCCCAGCAAATGGGGCAAGATAGAGCAGTGTACCTTCATTAGAAGGTCCTGCTGTTACTACAACGGTGTACTTCATTGCACCTTTTTTCTCTAGTAACTGAACATTGTTAGTGACACTTGACTGTTTTTGACCGATGGCAACATAAACGCAAATAACGTCTTTATCATGCTGATTTAATATCGTGTCAATCGCAAGTGTCGTTTTACCTGTTTGTCTATCACCAATGATTAATTCTCGTTGACCTCGTCCAATCGGTACTAAGGCATCAATGACCTTAATCCCTGTTTGAAGTGGGGCATCGATGGCCGTGCGGTCCATAACCTCTGGAGCTTTACGCTCTATCGGCATGTATTTTTCTGCTTCAATTACACCTGATGAATCAAGTGCATTACCAAGTGGGTCAACGACCCTACCTAATAGCGCATTTCCGACTGGAATTTCAAAAATACGACCAGTTGTTCTTACTATGTCGCCTTCTTTAATCTTATCGGACCCACCAAGTAAAATAACGCCCACTTGGTGCTCTTCTAGGTTGAATACGAGCCCTTTAACGTCGTTTGGAAACTCTAGTAGTTCCCCCATCATTGCTTTTTGTAAGCCATAAACGATGGCAATACCATCGCCGACACTTAAGACGTTACCGACGTTTTCTAATTTAATGTCTTGTGCATAGTCATTGATTTGTTTTTTTATGACCTCAGCCATTTCTTTTATTCTTATTTTTGACACATCTTCACCACCTAAATTAATGATTCGAGTTCTTTAAGCTCATAGGCTAAAGAACCGTCTAAGGATTGACTTTGATAAATCACTTTTACACCACTGATTAAGTTCTCATCAATCACTGTGTAAAACTCTACGTCTAAACCACCCAAATATGGTTTAACTAATTTTTCTAACACGTTTTTTTGTGCTTCAGTTAATGTCTTTGCTGAATATAATCCCACATAAGCTACCTTTTGTGAGCGTCTTGCCATAATCATCCATTCGATGAACAATTGATTATAGGACTCGATGAGCCCATCTAAAACAAGACGTATCAAAAAAGACGAAAAGTCCTCATCAAAACCAATCGATTTTATCATTTCTTCTTTTTTTGATGTGGCTATTGATGGTAATGAAATCATCTTTAACCAATCGCTGTTTTGATCTAAGAGTTGTTTTAGTGCTTCGAATTCAATAATAAATAAATCCAATTTATTTTTTTCCTTTGCAATTTCAAGGAGTGCTTTTAAGTATTTATCTCTTTTCATTGCCTAGTTTTTCTTCGATGATACCATTGAGCAGGTCATCGTGAACTGACTTATCAATTTCTCTGCGGACAATTTTTTCAGCTGCAGCGAAAGCCACTTCTTTAATGGTATTTTTTATTTCTAAATTGGCTTCTTCTATTTCAAATTCAATGTCTTTCTCAACTTTTTCAAGTCGAATTTTCGCTTCACTCTTAGCTTCATTAATAATTAATTCTTTTTGCTTATTAGCTTCTAGTACAAGTCGTTCTTTTAACTCATCGGTTTCTTTTTTAAGCACTTGATAGTCCAGCTCCGCTTTTTTCTTCACTTCATCCGCTTCTCTTGCCATTTCTTTGGCGTGCTCTAAAGATTCGTTAACTGCTTTTTGTTTATTTTCAAGAAACTCAGTGATTGGTTTCCAAAAAAATCGTCGGATTACTAGAAACAAGATAATTGTTGATATAAATTGTAGCAAAGTTGCTTGCCAATCAACAAAAACAGATTCTAAACCCTCACTGATGGACCTTGCAAGTCTTTCAAATACTTCATTCACCTTGATCAGTCCTTTTATTTTTATTTACTTGCTAAAATGATTGCGATAATTAATGCGTAAATCGCAGAGGTTTCAACCATCACTTGTCCAACAATCATGGTTACCGTGATTTTACCTGATGCTTCTGGTTGACGTCCAACCGCTTCCGCACCTTTCATCGCTGCAAACCCTTGCCCAAATGATGTGCCAGCTGCTGTTAAAATTGCGATACCAGCACCTAGATAAGCCATACCTCTTGCAAAAAACTCATTGTATTCTGCAGCTAAAACTAAATTTGGAATAAATTGTAATAATAAATCTAACATGTTCATTTTCTCCTTTTTCTTTCTTTATTCTTCAGACTCCAACTTAAGTGAAGTCAAAATTACCGTCAATAATACAAACACCATCGCTTGAATGAATCCAAAGCCGACGTCAAACAATGCATGAAGCGGTGCGGCAGCAATCGGTGCTAGCCAGCCAAGTGCTTCGTAAACTAGTGTTAGTAGCATCGCGCCACTTGCAATATTACCAAACAGACGCAAAGTCATTGATAACAGCGGTGTCACATCACCAACCATATTAATCGGAAACATAAACGGGAGTGGTTCAAACCAAGTCTTGATGTGTCTCCAACGTCTGCTGATGATACCTGATGATTGAATTGTGATAACCGCAAACAACGTCAATGGAAATGTAATCGCTGTAAATTTAGTCGGTGTGACTAATCCAAATAACCCAGAGATATTAGCGACAAAGATGTAGATACCTAAGGTCATCACCATTGGGGTTACCCATCGCCACAATTTACCAACGTTATTTTTGACAAATCCATTGAAAAACTCAACAAAAAAGATCCCTGTTGCAACCATTTTTGATGGTTTATCCCCAATTGCCATGTGTTTGACTCGATAACCTATGTACCCCAATACAATCATTAAGAATGCCATCACGATCCATGAAGAAATCAAATAGTCAGGAATTGGTTGAAATTTAAATAGAATGGTCACCTAATTTCCTCCTTTTGGTGGATAATAAATGAAATGATCATGCTTACTTTAATCGTTACGATACCTAAGGCAATCAAGATTAACGTCATCACTTCTTTTTCAATTAAATACCCTATAAATAATATAATACCGTAGATTAAGATTCGAATGGTTGAATTGAACACAACCATCCAATAACCGTGTTTACTTTTTGCTGATTTCAATATCAGTTTAAAATTAAGATAAGCAACCAAATAGCCCAACAAAAACCACAAGGCCTGAAGGTAATTATACAACATGAGAATTAATATCGAGACGATTACTGCAATGATCAAACTTATTTTAAGCGCATGATTTAACTGTTTCATACCTTATTTTCTCTTTTAATCATTGATACAATAAATGATGTTGTGATGATCAACCCAATAAACATCCCAATAACCCCAAATATCGGTGATAGATAAGCTGATTCAGGAAAATACCGGTCACCAATAAAAACACCTAGAATTGCTAGACCAGCCATTGTAAATAAATATTCAGTTACAATAAAGTAAAATCGGAATGTTTTATTTTTCATTTCAGCACAAAAGCACCTGATTAAGGGTGCTTTCTCCTTATAACCTTGTCTTAATCTTTATTAATTATAACATGAACGACAAATATTTTCATTAATTATCATAAAAATTAGTCGTAGAACTCAACCCATGTGAAAGGTTCAAATGGGATGTGATTTGACAATAGAAATTCTTTGATATCTTCTAAACTTGAGACGTACTTAAAATGTGAACTGACTTCTTCAAATAAATGTTCATCACTGTAGACGTCAATGTTCGGATTAATAGCGCTTAAAAATTTCTCTTTATCATTCTTTTTAATAATTATACTATACTCGTATTTATTTGCTGCAGAGACATATATTGATTCTTGATCGTTCTTTTTAAGATCATAATAAGTAAATGTGACCGATGCATCTGGTCCTAAATCTATTGAAATACAATAACCATTTGTTCTGCAAAATTCCATAGCCTTACCTCGCTAATGAGCCCATTGGGTCCCATGGTTTTAATCGAATCGGTTTTTCATTATAGGCGTCCAATTCATCTTTAGTTAAATACTTTTTATGGATAACTGCTTGATATGTATGTTCATAAAACCACGATTGACTCATCAAGTAATAACCTTTAAGGCCCCTATCACTACCCCAACTATTTTCGATTTTCCATTTGGTTGGTTGATTGTCCTCAATGTTAACACCTGTAATAACCATAGCATGATTCATTTGACCTTGAAG
>Ga0265295_1002806_pt1 | contig 26563 bp, 23 predicted proteins | sample Munlansysbiofilm_FD_192503 | JGI IMG/M metagenome (GOLD analysis project Ga0265295, IMG submission 192503) | Leachate microbial communities from a municipal landfill in Southern Ontario, Canada - Methane capture system biofilm | ecosystem: Engineered > Solid waste > Landfill > Unclassified ... | reverse complement strand
GCATCAAGCCGTATCTTAAAATCCTTGAGGAAGGTTGCCTCGCCCGCTACCATAGCGCAAATCTCAACTAAATCATCTTCGGATTGACCAAATGAGTTGGCAGAGAATCCAAAAAGGAATAATGAAATTAAAAGAAGAATGGTTCTATTTTTCATAGCAAAAAAATTTCTGTTTTTATTAACCCTTTAAAAGCTTGTTTCTAATCTCTTGTACTTTCTTAATAATATTTTGCAATACTTCATCAGGCATATCGATAAACTGCTTGTCGTTTTGCTGGAAAGTTAGCACTCCATTCTTTTCAATAGGAGTAGGATCGCCATATTCATATGTAATCTTAATGTCTTTAAAAAGGGTTTGAATTTCTTCAAAATCTGAAATCAGCAAAGCAACATTAGGGTCTTTCTTATAGTTATTGAGGAGGAGCATTAGGCTGTTCATAATAATCTTTTGCTCTCCAATTGTCTCGTTTATCCTTATGTTGTTAGCACTCTGGGCAACTCTAGTTGAAATATATAAACCTTCTATCCAAACACCAGCAACAATAACTACGCTAAGCTGTGCCCTATTAGTCTCACGCAGGTAGTTGTCAATCCGATTAAAACTTTGCTGGGATATTAGAACAAGTGAGTCAATGTTCTCTCTGTTGGTTGCGATGCGGCTTAGGGTGCTAAAATCAAAGAATTGTCCAACCTGGATACCATCGGCCAAATTTTTAATGGTAGTTATGTAGTTTATCACCAAGGAGGTTCTTTCGTACATATTGATGTAGCCTAAATCCGCACCATAAATTCCAAGGCCAAGTGCCTTTTGGAAACTGGTGTTAAGAGAGTTTCCCAATTCAGTATTAGCAAGATAACTACGGTCAAAGGGGATGTTTAAGCCTTTTATTAGTGCTGCTGTTTCAACAGGTGAAGCAACGTTCTGAATCATATCATCAATAACCTCCGAAGCAATATCTAGGGGTTTATCGTCATAGAGTTCATCGGGAATATCGAATTCGTCTTTGCTAATGTTGTCATCAGATGAGAAAAATCTACATGATGACATCAGTAGGGTTGTGCTTATAATGAGAATTAATAGTTTTTGCATAATAATCTTAAATTAAATAGATTGTTTGCTCTTATCTGTAAAGGTATAAAAATAGATTATTTTTTAAGTTTTGGCAATTTTATTTTACCCAAAAATTCAATTAATTTCTTAAGCAATTCAAAATAGAGGGTAAAATAAAGAATAAAAGTCATAAACCATATAAAGCAAACATTGAACCAAAACGTATCATAGAATTTACCTAAAAATTGTTTTCGGGGTGCAAGGAAATGCGATCTGAAGTCGAAACGATTGTTTGGTATGGGATCGCGGTATATTGGATCATTCTGTTGTACTAGTTCACCTTTGTAGTTAAGGATGTTAGTCTTCTCAAATTTCTTTGTTGCTAAATCGGCAATGCTTTCGTTATGATAAGCATTTCGCTTTGCTTCGTATAACTTGGCGTTTGTAGTAACAAGGTGCGAAATAATTCGATCTCGCTTTTGATTTGCGGTTTGAAAAATCTGCTTATAGTGAGTCTTAAGTTCTTCAAGGTAGTCAATAGTGGAGTAGGCTACCTCATAATTAAATGAGCTATAATTTAACGAATCAAGATATCGATATGGAATTGCAGGGGCGAGGTAGTTTATCTCATAAAAAAGCGAATTGTAAAGAACAAGGAGATCATCCAATAATTTTGCTTTATTCTTTTCTTTCTCGGCAATTAGTTCAATGCTTTCAGCTATTATCTTCTCAAGTTCTGGAATGTAGTATACAAGTTTGTAATCTGCGTTTCGTTCAATCTTTTCTATCTCATAAAAATGCTTCTGGAATTCATTATCCTTAAATTGGTGAACAACAAGAGCCTCATAACCCCATTTAGTAACCATAAACTCTGCAACTAGCGGAACCCTATTAAAACTTCCAACGGCCCTATTTAGCTTCTCAAAGCTGAACATAGCTCCCGATAAAACCATCATTGGGATCATTATCAGGGGAATAACTATGTAGATGGTAACAGCAGAGTTAAAGGTTGCTGATATGTTCAAGCCTAGCAGGTTGGCGAATACTGCTGTTGAAAAAAGAATCAACCAGTACTCAAAGTACATTCCTTGTATCTGCAGAATACCATTTGCAATTAGCACAAAGGTTATACTTTGGATTGCTGAAAGGATTAGCAGGATAAATATCTTACTAAAAAGATAAGAAGTGCGGCTTAGATTAAGGAATGCCTCCCGTTTAAGTATTTTTCTGTCCCTAAATATCTCCTCGGCGCTAACTGTAAGCCCAATAAACAGCGCCACAATAAGCGCCATAAATATGTAAATGGGGATATTCTCATTCTCCCGCAATATATACAGGTTAGAGTTTGGGTCCGCAATGTACCTAATAACAAAAGCAAGAATGAAACCTAGTATTGGTGTTTCGAGCAGGTTAAGAACAATGTATTGGGTATTGCTAACCTTAGAGAGCAGGTCTCTAGTAGTGTATATAAAAAACTGCTTTAATTTTGATGGGATATTCAACGATTTTGGTGGAGGTTGTGTCTCGTCGGGGATAGACTTCAGCTTGATCCTCTCCTTATAGTGATCCTCCCACTTAGGAGGTGAAACTCTTCGTGTTGGGGTATATCGGCCAAATTCATCAACTACTTTGGCTTCAATAATGTTGAAAATAAGTTCTGGGTTAACGTTACCACATGTAGGACATTCTCCCTGATCCCTATTGATCTGCATGTCGATACGTTTAAAGTACATCACAGCTTCTACGGGATTGCCGTAGTAGATTAGGTACCCTCCAGTATCCAAAATCATCATATTGTCAAACATTTTATAGATGTCTGACGATGGTTGGTGTATTACAACAAAAATGAGTTTGCCCTTTAGGGTTAATTCCCTAAGCAGGTCCATTACGTTTTCTGAGTCGCGCGATGACAGGCCTGATGTTGGCTCGTCAACAAAAAGGATTGCGGGTTCGCGAATAAGCTCAAGGGCTATGTTGAGCCTTTTGCGTTGACCCCCTGAGATCATCTTGTTTAAGGGTGATCCAACTTTAAGACTCCTACGTTCGAATAGGCCAAGGTTCTGCAGGGTTTTATCGACAAGTTTTGTAAGTTCCTCTTCCGTTTTATCCTTAAAACAAAGTTTGGCGTTGTAGTAAAGGTTCTGGAAAACGGTTAACTCTTCTATAAGCAAATCATCCTGTGGTATAACGCCAATAACTCCCTCGAGCATTTCTCTCTCGTTGTGCAGATCAATCCCATTAATGGAAACCTTACCACTTGTAGGTTTTTCAATACCCGCTAGAACATTTAGGAGGGTTGTTTTTCCTGCTCCGCTAGCACCCATTATCCCAATTAACTTCCCTTGCTCTTCCTTAAAGGTGATGTTGCGAAGGCCAATGGCGCCACTTTTAAATTTAAAACCTACATCACTAACGCCATACGATATGCGGATGTTGGTTGAGTCGGCTAGGAAGTGGGCAACAACATCGGTATAGTAAACGGGTTTGCCTTTAGGGAGTTTTATTGAACTACCACTAGCGAAAAGGTAGATGCGTTTATTGTCAATGGGGAGACCGTTAAGGAATACATCCTCAGTACCAGTATATCGAAGGAAGTAAAGATCTTCGCTTTTTATTTGTAGAATGAATAGGTGTCCGTTAAGGGCCTCGGTTGGAATATGTTTGCAGTTTTCGCCCCTTTGCTCGTTGTCGTGAATGGTAAGTATGCTTGAGTAGTCGAGTAGTTTTGGATCATTGTTGATAACAAAGTTCTCAATATCAATAAACTCCTCTTTTGACACCTTAAAAACATCGGCTACTGTATTGATGATGGCCATGCGCTGATCGGTAAATTTTCTGTCGGCATTTACCAATTCAAACAAGCGAACCAGAGCTACAACTTTCTGCTTTTGGGTAAGGGTTTTGTTAATTTTTTTGCATATCCCAAGGATTTTTACGGAATCTCTTACTGAGGTTAACTTAACCTTTTTAGGCTGTCCATCTGCTTCCTCGTCTTTTTCGGCATCAAGGTCTGCATGCTGCTCAAAAAGTTTAATGTATTCTTCAACGGATTCGTCGTTGAGCTGTTGCATAAGAAAGTTAACCACAAAGTCGCGTTCATTCGACTCAAGGCCTTCGTCTTGCTTTGCAATGATTGCAAACAATTGCATTAAAGCCTTCAGAATTTCTTCACTCATGGTTTAGCTTTTAGCCGATTTTACAGCAATTTAGTGCGTAAATGGTAAACTAACTTAATGTGTAACTAACCTGTTCAAACGGAACATCAACAATGTCGGCGTACTCTTCGCCTGCCTCTTGCATATCCTCATCATCCTCTGGATAGTACCATTTTACTAGTATGAACTTCTTGTCTTCGTGCATCTCTTCAAGTTTCATCAGAATATCGAGCAAGAGTTTTGAACTAGCAGTATTAAAGTAAACCAATTTAAAGGTAAAAATGGTCTTTTCATTAGGGCTAGCAGCATATTCGTCTAGCCAGTTTAGTATTGGGTCGTAAAATGCAGTAACATCTTCGGGCAGCGAGCGGCCAGAAATCTCAAAGATGTCATTATCAGCATCAAGAATTACAGTTGGGGTATCATCAGTACCCAGGATCTTTATAGTTTCCATAGGTCAGTCGTTTACTCGTTTCTAGAAATGGTTGAGGTAAGAATGAAGAAGTGATTTTCCTCGTCGATAGGAAGGAAATGATATTCCAGTTTTCGACCTGTTTTGCGGGCGATGTCAATAAAACCAAGCCCAGCGCCACCTTTTTCTGATAGTCTCCCCTCGCGCATCTGAGTTTTATATAAATCTTTTAACCCCTCTTTATCAAGGGTATTAATATGATCAAGGATATTTGTTAATTCCTCCATCTTTGTGTTTTCAATAACGTTACCTGTTGTAACGTGATATTCAACTTCGCCTTTGCTAACCATAAAAATTCCACGACCTGCAAACAGAAAATCATCCGAGCCAAAGCTGTCAGCATGTTTGCTTATGTTCTGCAAACACTCAACCATAACGTGGAACACTTTTTTCTGTACAGTGTTGGACTCTTCCTCCTTAGCCATGTTAGACTCAGTGAGGGAGGTAAAGGCCTTCGTAATTTGGTGTGTAATTTCACCCTCGTATACAAGGGTGATTTCGTGAGCCTTCATCGACTTGTAGAAGTCATAGACAAACTCAAGAAAACCTTTGACATTTCTTTTATCCATAGCCCGTAAAATTAAATAATTTACCGATATTAAACAATTTAGAATTCAATTCCTATTAGTAGTACGTCATCAATCTGCTTGTTTTTGCCCATATACTCCTCAAAATCCGTTGAGAATAGGTCGTTGAACTGAGGCATTGTAAGCGTCTGATTATTTACTATCATCTCTCTTATCCTTGCAGGGCCGTACTTTCGAGAGTCCTCTCCACCAATCTGATCGGGCATACCATCCGAAAAGAAAAATATCTTATCCCCTTGCTGAATTTCGATAGAATGATTGTTAAAATCATTTTCTTCCCTTTTAGGGTGGGGAATGCCACCTATTGCTTTGCGATCTCCCCTAAACTCTTGTAATTCTCCTTTTCGCAAAAGGTAAAGTGGTCTATGTGCCCCTGCGAATTGGAGTTCTTTGCGTTTTAGGCTAATCTTGCATAAAGCAATATCCATGCCATCCCTAGCATCGGCATCGGGCCTGTCTTGTTTTAGGGTTTTCCTTACACCATAGTGTAATAAGTCAAGCACTTTACCCGCACTGTAAGTTACATCATGGTCAACTACGTTGTTTAGGGTAAAATAGCCGATAAACGAAAGCAGTGCACCAGGTACTCCATGTCCAGTACAATCAACAGCAGCAATATATACAAAGTCTTCTTTGATAAAAAACCAGGGGAAATCGCCACTAACCACATCACGTGGTTTATAGTAGATAAACGACTTTGGTAAGTACTGCCTAATTATTCGGTTATTTGGGAGTATTGATGTTTGTATACGCTGAGCATAGTTAATACTCTCAGTAATTTTGCGGTTCTTATCCTGTATTTCAAGCTCAATCCTTTTGGCATCAGTTATATCGTGTCCAACAAAAAGGATTGTTTCCAATTCATTCTCGTTAAACTCAGGAATACCCGAAATATGCATTACAGTTTCTCCCAATTTTGAGGGGAAAGTTAAATCGAGTTCAACCTTACTTTTGCTGGTTTTTATTGTTTTTATGGTGTCTTTTAGGAAGGTGGCCAAAGCACCATTTAGATCGACAGAATTAAGAGTTTGGTTAATTAAATCTCTAATTGGAATGCCTAAGTACTCTTCAACCATTGGGTTGGCATAAAAGAACTGACCCGCTGTATTAAGGCGCATAATCATATCAGGCGAGTTTTCCGACAAGGCTTGCATCTTGCTGCGCATTCGCTCTTCTTTCTCGGCACGCTTTCGCTCAGTAATATCCTGCGAGTTAAGAATAATACCGTTTATGGCGGAATCGTCAAGTAGGTTTCTCCCTGTTACCTCAAGGAAAATCTTCGTGCCATCCTTTTTCATAAAGGTATACTGGATGGTAATTGGTATGCGTGGCGAATCGAGCAGTTTTTGGAACATTTCGGTAAGGTCCTGCTCGCCCTTGCGCGTTAACCTATCAATATCCTTTCCTCCAGTCATTTCTTGTGGTGTATAGCCAAGAATTTTTGTAACGGAGGGGCTTATATAGGTTAACTTTTGACTACTGCTGTATATCGATATTATCTCCGAAGCATTCTCGAGTAAGGAGTGAAGTCTTTTTTGGGCGTTCTCCACTTCCTGAATCTTTGCCTCAAGCTGAAAATTGGATTTTTCTAGCTCTTCATGCGTGGCCCTCATCTCCTCAGCATTTTGGCGAAGTTCCTCTTCGTTTTCCTTCAGTTCCTGGGTCATTTGCTGAGCCTCCATCAGCAGCTGCTCCGTTTTCTGATTTATGCGTAAATTGAATACGGTTCGCGCAATAATCTCACCGATTTCGCGAAGAAAACGTATGGTTAAGTCTGGAATATGATCGTCAAGAGAGGCAAATTCAATGACTCCCTGTAATTTTTCGTCGGTAATTAGTGGAACTATGATAAGACTCTTGGGCTTTTTATCGCCCAAAATTCCCGATGTTATGCTCGTATAATCATCAGGTATTTCAGTTCTGTAAACTATATCCTGTTCGTATGCACATTGCCCTATTAGTCCTTGACCAATTTTGAACTCTTGGTTAATGTGTTTTTTTCGATTATAGGCATATGTGGCAAGGCTATACAGGCTTTGCTTATCTTCGTCGTACAGGTAAAGAGCCCCTTGTATTATGTTGATATAATCTATTAGCTTAACCAGTACCTCATAGGTAAGTTCCTCAAGGTTATTGTGCATCCGTAGGATGAAGGAGACCTCATCTTTGCCCTTTGTTATCCATGATTGCTCTGCTTCTTTATTGTTGTTCTCCAGCAAGTTGTCGCGCATTACTAGCAACGATTTACCTAGTATATCATCTTCGTCGCTAATCTCAAAGTGAGCCTTATAATCACCTTCGCCGATGGTTTTGGCAAAAAGTGCGTTTTTATTGATGTCTTCATCGCGTTGACGAATCTCTTCCTCTAAGAAGGTTACTTTTTCCTGATGCCTTTTCAGGATAGAGTATGTGAGGAATGCAAAAAGGAAAGGTAAAATATTGATAATCCAAAGCGTTGGGTTTGCTTTGTGTATTGCAGCGATGCCAGTTATGCTAAAATCAGTACCTTGTGATGTAAAAGCAATGGTCCACGAAACGAAAACTACCAGAAGGCCAACTGCTGCAGCAATCGTAACCTTTTGGTTTACTGCTTTATCTAAAATCTCAGCTGATGTTTTATTAAGGGTTGTCATGCTATTCTATTGTGCTGTTGCCAACGGTTAAAAGTTTTTTAGAGATTTTTGGACTTAGCGTTTCAAACAGTTTAACCTTTCTGCTATCGAACGCTTTAAACGAAGCCAATTCTATTACAGCAATACAATCGTTGCTTTCTGGATTGACTATTGGAATAATTAGCAAATTGCTTGGCGAACCCTTTCCGAGCCCTGAGAGTATTGTAATATAATCGTTGGGTACGCTGTTTAGGTTAAGTATTACCTTGTTTTTTGCAACTTGCCCTGGCAGGGTCTCACCCTCAACAAATGGTTGTGGTTCGGTTTCGGTAAAAAAAGCGTATGATGATGTAATAGTGTATTGATTATTGTTTTGCTTGGTGTGAGCAACTGCCTGAACAATATCGTGTTGCTTAGCGATGTTCGAAAGGAGTTTTTCCAAAAAAGCCTCTTTATCCTCGTATGTTTCTTGTGGAACAAGGTTATTTGCAACCTCTTCTATATCTTCCTCAACCTTCTGTTCTGCGGCAGCATCTTTTTCATTTTTTAGTTTTTCCTCCTTTTTCTTCAACTCACTAAGATTCATTTTTAGCTCGTCGATTTGAGAGGCGTAAGTGGCAGCAGCATTCCACGCTCCTGAAATTCCCTGATAAAAAGTTATTAGTAGTGCAACGGTTAAAATTGAAAGCACTATTGCAATGAATGGGATTGACTCAGGGTTTTCGGAAATGCTGTGGTTGTATAGTGAAAAAAAACTCCCAGCAATTGATGCTATGAGCAATAGCATGAGTATGCCATAGCTAAACCTTGATCTATTTGGGAATATTTTCATTTGTCTATCGTATTATATTTTTAAATTCTGAAGGAACTTGATTATCTCGTCAGTTTTCATGACATAATCGGCTTTAGTGAGTTTTAACGCTGCCTCAGTCATTGTTTTAACCTGACATTCCGCCGGATCCTGAACAATTACTATCCCCCCGTAATCCTTAATCTTTTTTATGCCAAATGCACCGTCCTTATTTGCACCTGAGAGAATTATGCCAATAAGTTTTTCTCTATATACTTGAGCCGCCGTAATAAACGATAGGTCAATTGAGGGACGAGAATGATTCACTGGACCCTCAGTTGATAGTGCAATGCGATTACCTAGTTCAATAAACATATGGTAATTGGCTGGAGCAAGATAGGCTTTCCCTGCCTTAATCTGATCCTTGTCGTAAGGTTCAATTACTGGGATAGAAGATTTAATGGATAATGCCTCAACAAACCCGCTTCGAATATGCTTTAGCCTATGTAGGCTTAGCAGAACTGGCAAGGGGAAATTTGGAGGCAATGAGTTAAGCAATCGGGTTATTACCTGAAAACTGCCTGCTGAACCACCTATGATAACCGCTTTATACATTTATATTTTATCCTGTTTTCTTTTTATAAATTTTTTCCGTCTCATTTATTACGGTAAATTTATTGTTTGCGTTTGTATTTTCCAAAGTTTCTTTAGTACCCAAAATAAGGTAACCACCTGCAACCAAACTGTTATGTATTGAGTTAAGGGTTTTGTCCTGAAGTATTTGATTATAGTATATAATCTGATTTCTGAACAGGGCCAACCTTATGCCTCCAGGCGCATTATTATACAGTGTATTCTGTTTTATAAACGTTACGTCTTTGATTAACTTTGTATCAAGCGTAAGTGAACCAGTAGCGGGTGCTATGTGGTGATATTCTGAATATTTGGAAATACAATTTGACCTATCGTAGTTGGCCTCGTTAATTTCAAGTTGCTTAACATCTATGCGGCCTTGTTGAATTTTTTTGAGCGTTTCATCGCTAAATATGGAAGCATAAATTTGAAACTGATCCAGCAAACACATTTCTTTTAATAGGATACAAAGAGAAAATAGTTCTTCTCCTGAATCGAATGCTGCGACCCATACCTTAGGCTTTGAGGTGTTTTTAACCACATCCAGAATTAAATCCTCTCTAAGGTGCCGCCATAGAGAAGGATCGCGGAACATCTCAGTGGTTTCTGGGGTAATGTCTTTTAAGAATTGTTCAAAGAAAACCTTATTATCCTGTAGCCTATTTATTAGAACTTCAGAATCTTTTAAACCATTATTGGTGATAACATCTTCGAGCCTCCGCTTTAAAGATGTTAAGGCATAATCCCTAAAGTCGTAATCATAGGTATCAAGCAATGCTTTAATAACATTGCGGGTTTCTACTATGCCTATTTCGTATCTGCTTATCACTTTTTATCGGTCTATGCTGTTATTTTTTCTTAAGCTGAGCAATTAGTTCGTCAATCTGTTTCTGAAGTTTTCTCTCAATGAGTTTACTGTCAGATATGTCAATGCCAATATTTATAATCTTAACAACCTCTCCCTGATCGTTAATAATTGGAGTGTAATGTTCTGATATCCATACATCAGAACCTTTAACTTTAAGCGAAAAGTTTCGTTTTTGGGGTAACCCTGATAGCAGATCATTCCAAAATTTGCGGTACGCATCAGGATTTGTTTTAGCCTCACTGTCTAGTTCTGAATGTAATCGTCCTTCAATATTATCCTTCTCGTCGCCTAAAACTTCAGTATTCCTGTTGTTTATGAAGTTTATTGTGCCACTAGGGTCAATTTCAGTTATGAGACAAGTTTTATCAAGGGCTTGTAAAAGTTCATCCATTTTTTCTTGTCTCTGCTCCGATACTTCTTGCTCTGCTTGCATCTCAACTAAAATCTGTTCAATCTCTTCTGCTTGCTCTTGAGCCTTTATCTCAATTCTTTTTGATTCGGTTACATCTTGTCCTAGAAGGAATATTTTATATATCTCTCCAGTCTCTTCAAAAGATGGAGTGATGCTGCAGAGAACAAATCGCTCTTCGTTATCGCGGGTTTTCCACTTAAGAGTTCCTTTAAAGACCTCGCCTGTTTTTAAGCCGTTCCAAACCTGATTAAACGTTGATATGGAATCAGGATGAATAAAGTTGCTAAGGGTTTTTCCTTCAAGGTCGATTTTAGTGAAGCCAATTAAATTGAGCATGTTGTGGTTGGCAATTAGCATAAACCCTTCGTAATTGAGTTCGGCAAAAAGCATGGCTTCGTTTATTGCTGATGTCATTCCCTCCATTTCAAGAGTTTTGCGAGCCATTTCTTCTTGTGTAGCTTGCATCTCTTCCATGTTTTGGCGCATCTCCTCTTCTTGTGCTGCCATCTCTTCGCTTTGCTGTTGCGATTGTTCTAAGAGTTGAATGGTTCTAATGCTATTTTTTACTGAGAATAGGGTTGAGGCAATGTTTTCGCCAATTTTCTCAACAAACTCAACTTCATGTGCTTCAAATTCATTAAAAGTTGCAATCTCGATTACGCCAAATATCTTATCCTCTAGTTTAAGTGGAACCAAAAGTAGGGTACGCGGGGTGGCTTCGCCCAGCCCAGAGGTTATTTCAATGTAATTTTCTGGAATTTCTTTTAGGTAAATGGTTTGCTTTTCAAGTGCACAGCTGCCAACAAGACCTTCACCCATGGGTATAGTTTTTTGCTTAAACTTCTTCTTACTATAGGCAAATGCGCTAAGAAGTTCGAGTGTTGACTCATCATTATCCTGATTCACAACGAAGAGCGCTCCTTGATTTGCGTTTAAATAGTCAAGAAGGTTTTGGGTAACTGTATCTGCTAATTGGGTTAGATTATCATTATTCTGTCGAAGGAAATCGGCAAATTTTGCAAGACCAATGTTGAACCAATTCCTTTTCTCGTCTTCCTTTTTTCTCCTTTCTTCATCCTCTAATGCAAGCATGAGGTTTTTGCGCACACTAAGCAATGAGTTTCCAAGATTATCATTTGGGCCAAGTGGCTCGAAGGTTGCGCTAAGGTTGTTCTTGCCAATTTCATTAGCAAAGTGGGATATTTTAGTTAATCCATTTATTAGTTGGCTAAGCGATTGCACTACTTGACCAACCTCATCGTTGTTTTTGTATTCAATTTTCTGAGCAGTTTCTCCGTACGAGAGCTTTGATATACTTTCATTAATTTTTTTAATGGTTGCAATAAAAGGTTTTAGCGTAAATCTAATTACGAATAGTAGAACAGTGAATGATACAACGAATATTAGTATAACCAAGGCACGGTTACCCGAAAGTTCTTTTTGAGCTTCATCAATACTTACTGGTAATGCAATGTAGGAGTTATATGGCTCAACTTTTTTATAAAATAGGCGAATCCGGTGCTTTTCTCCTTTTATAAAATCGGTATATTCTAGAACCCCAGTTCTGTTGGTAAATAGATGGTTAAGTCTTTCTTGAGGATATCTTTGTCCCTCTTTGTAAAGGTGAATTGCATAGGTGCCTTGTGCGTCAACCATAAATGGAAGATCGGTTTCGTAAAATGCAGCCTTACTGAAATGGGGTTTAAGTGAGGCGTAGTCTGAATGATTAAAGCCTTTGCCATTTTGTTTTTCAACCTCTAATATGAGGGCAGACAGCTGGTTAAGATATGTATTTGCTTGGTTCTGAATACTTTTGTTTACCCTTTTTGCTGAGAATTGAGATATAGTGAAACCTGCTGCACATAGAAGAATGAAAAGGAATATTGCTACAGTTAGCTGTATCCGGTAGTTAATGCTTATGTTCTTTAAAAATCTCATGGTTTAATCAGGTATCAAATAGTAAGGGCTATTTTTTAATGTAGGATTGCCCCATCTTTTCAAATTTATTGGCCCATGGGCCAAGTATGGTCTCGTGCATACCAAGAACAAGAACGCCTTTATTGTAAAGGTTTTCAAAGAAAAGATCGAAAACCTTGTTTTGAAGCGTATAGTTAAAATAGATAATTACGTTTCGGCACAGCACTAGGTCAAATTTTGCAAAGAACAGATTCCCATCCTTAACCAAATCGTGCTTGCGAAAAATGGGTTTCTCCGTCAGATGTTTTTTCATTGTAATGGTATCCCTAGCCTTGTCAATAGTAAAGTAATTCTCATAAGGCACGTCATTAAACTCCTCATAGTTAAGAGGATTCTGCTTAATCACCTTGTCGAAATTATCGAGATACCCAATGTTGAAACGATACTTGTACTCCCCTTTTTTTGCTGCTTCAAGCACATCTGTATTTAGGTCGGATGCAAAAATTTTAGCTTTTTCGAGTAAACCCATTTCGTTTAGCAGAATCATCATTGAGTAAACTTCTTGTCCTGTAGAGCAGCCAGCATGCCAAATATTGATGTTCTTATTGTTTTTAAAGCGGGGTAAAATACTTGAACGGAGCATATGCCATATTTGAGGATCACGAAAAAGCTCAGTCGTGTTTACAGTAATCTCTTTTACAATTCGTTCCGTAAATTCAGCATTGGTTTTTATAGAGGAGATAAGCCCTGCAAGATCAAGATTAAAATCTGACAAGACCTTTTGCAGCCTACGCTTTAACGACTTATCCGAATACTCACTAAAGTCGTATTTAGAAGAGTTTTTTAAAGCGGTGATAAAGAATTGCAAATCCTGATCAGAAATAACCATATGCAGATAATTACGCGAATAAATACAAGTATGCCCTGCATACTAGTCATTTGCTTTACAATTCTGTAAAAGTGTTCAATGATTAGTATATAGCAGTTTTAACTTGCTAAAAATAGAAATACTTTACTAATTCACAAAGCCTAGAGTCCTTTTTTATTAAGGTAAAAAAGCATAATACGATGATTTGTTTGTTTTTATAGAATACCTAATTTGACCAAAGTTAGGTTAGCGTAGATTAAATATTGGCCAAAACTTATGATAAGCTAAGGAATAAGCCAAATGGCGAATGTTTTTTCGATTTTATTACTACATATTTATTTCCTGGAAGATGGTTGAAATGAGTTGTCCGTATTTGCTCAAATTAAAGCCCATGGTTGATAATGTTAGCCTTATTTATGCAAAAAACTCTTGTGGGTTGATGATTTGTTGCAAAGTTTAAATCTTAATATCTTTATGGGATTCCAGAGGTAAATAGTTGTAAAGTGGGTTACTTCCAAAGTTTATTTGACAATGTTTTGGAGGCTTTATTTTTTGCAGGTCAACTATTTTTGCTCAAAATATTTTAATCTCTATCTTTGAAGCAACTATCAAAGCAAATCCTATGAAATTTGGTGTAGTAATTTTTCCTGGCTCTAACTGCGATCATGATATGATCTATGTTCTAAGGAACGTTATGGAGCAAGAGGTTGTTGAACTTTGGCATAAGGATAACGATTTACAAGGTGTTGATGTTGTTGTGCTGCCTGGCGGTTTTTCGTTTGGCGATTACCTTAGGTCTGGAGCATTAGCTCGATTTTCACCAATAATGGAAAGGATTATTGAGTTTGCTAATGCAGGCGGTTATGTGTTTGGGGTTTGTAATGGCTTTCAGATTCTATGTGAAGCAAAGTTGCTACCCGGAGCCCTCTTGCACAATAATAGCCAGAAGTTCGAGTGTAAAAACATTCATATTCTTCCCGACAGTAAGTCGGCAGCCCTAACCGCATATCTGCCAAGCAGCCGTGCATTAAAAATTCCCATTGCCCATGGCGAGGGTAGGTACTATGCCGATAAGGACACTTTGGCGACGATGAGAATTAATGACCAAATTCTTTTCCGTTACTGCGATGAGAGTGGATCGATTTCTGAATCAGTTAACCCTAACGGATCGGTTGAGAATATTGCCGGTGTTTGCAACGAAAGACTTAACGTATTTGGCATGATGCCTCATCCCGAAAGAGCCGCTGATGACGAATTGGGAAATACAGATGGGCGATTAATTTTTGAATCGCTTATTCGCTTTGTAAAAGAGCGATTATAAGCAACTTTTAGTATTACAATTTCCTTACATCAAGCAGGGTATCTTTATATCCTTCAGGATTATTGACTATTCGCATTAAACGTTCTGCAACCTCACGAACATCCGATAGCTGTTCATTATCCTTGTAATCTTTAAATCGCTGTAAATCTGGAAAATCAGATGAACTCGCCTGACGGATTTCCGATTGCATTTCCGTGTCAACAACACCCGGAGCTACAGCAAAAGTTTTTACTTTCCCATTACTATTCTCCAACGAAATAACCCTTGAGAGCATATCAAGCGAGGCCTTTGATGAGCAGTAGTTACCCCAACTCGCAACCGGATAGCGTGCTGCCCCTGAACTAACATTAAGTATTACTATCTGTGAGGCAGTTTCAGAATATTTTTTGATAATCCAATTAGAAAGTACTGCAGGAGCGATGGCATTAAGTATATGAGTTTTTATTATCAACTCATTATCCTGTTTTCCAAATGGGCTAACCTTCCCAAGCATTCCTGCATTATTAATGAGAATAACCTTGTCGGCTTCCGCATCAAATGGCAATTCAAGCCCATTAAGCATATTGGCATCGCTTAGGTCGATAGAGATATGGTTGTATCTTTCATGTTCAACCGATTGTTTTCGTGAGATACCATAAACATAGCAATTGTTTGTTTTTAGTGCATGTTCAACAAGTGCTTTGCCAATCCCCCGGCTGCTTCCGGTTATATAAAAAATGGGTTTCATGCTGATTACAATTTATTTATTACTCTTTTTTAACGAAAACTTACTGTTTAGCCACCTTGGGAATATAATTGCGCCGATAATTAGGTATGGATAATAGGTTGCCAGTCTCCACATTAGCGAAATGGTTACAGCAACTGCACCAAGTATTACTGGTGATACAAGGATGAATTCACTTAGATATCGGGTGAAAACGAATTCAGAGAATCCGCTACCACCAGGCGTGGGGCTTACAAGCATCATGAGCCACATTACTAACTGCCGTGCAAATATTAGGTAATGGTCGGATACAGAAAAAAAAGCAAGGAGTAATGCATTTACAACCCAGTAGCGCGATGTCCATGATATAAAAGTAGCCCCAAAAGCTTTGAGCCAAAAGCCAATTGGTTTGGACCTGAACTCCCTGGAGTTCTTAATAATTTCAGTTCCTGCTTCATTGGCTCCATGTTTCCATTTGCGAAGAATGGGCAGTTTAAATATCATCAACAAAAGCCATTTTAACCCCCGTGGGTTAATGAATAACCCATATGAGAGGAACAGAACGTATAGGAGTTTAAGGCTATACCCTATGGTGGCAAAGAGAAAAAGCTCGTTGGAGAACGAAATCCCGCCCTCAATTCCGCCAATACCAAAAAGTACTCTTGGGTTGATGATTAGCAGGAGTAAAGGGAACATTATTAAAAAATAGAGTTCGTCGAGTAGTGAGGTTGCCATTACAATAGCCGAACTTCTCCCAATTCCAATCCCCTCTTTATTTACATAAATGATAGCTACACCTGTTCCTCCAATGGCCGATGGTGTAATAGCCGAAGTAAACTCCCAGAGCATAATCACTCTAAAGGCCTGTCTTAGTGTAAGCGAACCCTCAGAGAGGATAAGTAACCTTACAATATAACCCAAATCGCGAAGGGCCATTAGGGCCAGGGAAACTAACAACCAAAGGAAGCCCCATTTGGTAAGTGAAATGTACGAGAAAACATCAGGGTCGAACTCGCGATAGAAAAGGTAACCAACAACGCCTAAGCCAATAATTATGGGGTATATTATCCTAGAAACCTTTATCTTACTTAAAGGGTTTTCTTCGATTAATACGTTTTCCTTGTCCTGTTCTTTTTTCGTCATGCTTTAGCAAAAGTAATAAAACGTAACCAAAACACTATTAGTTCAATTTTAAAATTTGATAAAAAAGTAGTATCCAAAATGTTATTAAACAATAGGTTCATCCTAAGAATAATCTCGCTGTTTTTTTGTAGGTTTGTTTTGACTGTAAATAAAAATCTGAAGATATGGAACTGAAAAAGGCAATTGAAACACGAACGAGCATTCGGCAATATGCTCCCGAACCAGTGAGTTTAAGCGATATTAAGGAAATGGTGCGATTGGCTAGTTTAGCACCCTCCGTTAACAACTACCAGCCATGGCAATTTATTGCCATAACCAATAAGGAGCTGATGAGGCGTATGGCCGATGCAGTTAGAGAGAGGATTAGCTCTCTTCCTGTAAACCAATCGAAATATGCAGCTAATGTAAAGAGTCAGGTTGAGTTTTTTGCTACTTTTTTTGAGGAAGCACCTGCATTGGTTGCCCTTTGTATGAGCGAATACGAAACAGTACTGGAGAAAGGTGTTGATTTAACTCACGATGAGGTTAACCAACTTAGAAACTCACCAGATATTCAGAGTGCAGGAGCATGTATTCAGAACTTGCTATTGGCGGCAGTCGACTTTGGTTATGGCGCTTGCTGGATGAGCGCTCCCATGATGGCAAGAAAGGAACTGGAAGCCTTATTGGAAATTACTCAACCCTTTAGTTTAGTTTCATTTGTTGCCGTGGGCAGACCAGCAAAAACGGTTTTACCACGCAATAAAAAACCCATTGATCAAATGTTTAGGGTGATATCATAAAAAAGGCTGGGAAACCCAACCTTTTTTATGCTTAATTATTTTATTGTAATCGGAAGGTGATTGGGAAGGTAAAGATAACCCTAGCTGGCAGTTCGCGCTGTTCGCCTGGTTCCCATTTAGGTGATTGCGACACAATCCTTACTGCCTCCTCGGCCAGTAATTTATCCGGACTCCTAATTACCGTAATGTCGGTTACATTCCCCTCGGTATCAATTATGAATTGAAGTATAACTTTTCCTTGAATGCCATTTATGGCAGCTAGTTCAGGATACTTAAGGATAGAGAACACCCACTTTGAAAATTCATTGTAATCGCCACCCATAAATGTGGGCTTTTTCTCAATTAGGGTAAACGGGATGGTTTCAACCACATCACCTTCATCAGTCCTGTTAATGAGATACGGAATAATATCCGTTTTTACATCTACAAAAATATCCGGATTCTCAATAATATCAAGCGCGTTGTTCTCGTGGATTAGTATAATCTCAGCAAAAGGAATTACAGGAGGCGGAGGGGTTACAATTTTACTTGGGTCTAATATAACCATGTCAATAGGCGCTTCAAACGGCCTATCGTTAATAGGCAGAGTAAAATTATCTCCGCTACTTTGCCATTCAAAGGCTGTGAGTACAACTGCTAGAGAAGCAATTAGCCCAAGTTGAAAGAAAAGTCCTTTTTTTCTTTCTAGGTCTGTTTTTCTAGTTTTTGTTTTCATAGTTGTAGGTTTTAGTGGTTCAACTTGTTAGCCTTTATTATTATAACGATGAATCTTTCAATATTGATACACTAAAAGGGTATATTCCATAAAATAGACCAAGAAAAAATAAATTAAATTTATAAAATGGCGATGTTAGATTTGAATACTCCTGAAGTCATTGAAAGGTAGCGCAATAGGGTGTTGAAGGAAATGTTAATAATTAAGTTGACAGAACTTACGTCTTTTGTCATTGTAAATTCGTCATACCAACAAAGCTTTTAAAATGCAGAAATGGAATTAGCTAACGGCCGTAGCAAATTGGATGAACTTGAAAGGGTAATAGAGGAGTATCAGGATCAACTTTTCAGACACGCTTTTTTTAGAACGGGTTCTTATGCCGAGTCCCAGGATATTGTGCAGGATGTTTTTATAAAACTTTACTACGACAATGGGGAATTATCCTCCATAAAAAATGTAAAGCACTACCTGTATCGAAGCATTACAAATGCCTGTTTTGATTACCACAGAAAGAGCAGAAAGCAAAAGTTTGAGCCAATTGAAACGGCCAATCTACCAAGCCAAATGTATGAGAAGGAAGCATCAGAAGTTCTAATTCAGATTGAGGAATACAAAAGGTTAGAGGAACTCCTAAAAGTTCTTCCTGAGGAACAATCGGAGGTAATCCGTTTGAGGATTTTTGATAGCCTTGGCTTTGTTGAGATTGCATCAATTCTTGAAACTCCCGTTACAACCATTAAGTCGCGGTTTAAGTACGGTATCGATAAGTTAAAAGCAGAATATTTTAAAACATCAAGGAGGTACGATTATGGATTGTAAAAAATGTAAACTGGAGATGGTGAATCTATTCGATACGAATGAAGATTTTGCACTAAAAGGGAGTATTCTGGAGCATATTAAACAATGTCCTGATTGTCAGGAAGAGTACCACAATGCTCTGGAAATTATATCGATGCTGAAGCCTAAACTGCAACCCAAAGCTCCATTTCAACTTAAGCAAAACATTATGAACCAACTAAAAATGGAGGACACAAAAATGAAAACCCAAGATTCTAAAAGCAAAAAACTTAACCCTAGATTTAAAAAGTTTTTAATGGTGGCAGCTGTAGTTGCCCTAGGCGTTGTGATTGTTCCAATTATTAACAATAATACAAATGTGCTCAATGGTACTGCACGGGCTGCCAATAGTTTAATTGATAATTCAATTAGGGCAACCCAACTGGTAAAAAGTATGATTATTAAATTGCAGGTTCGCACCCTAGCAAACGATAATTTTTCTCTCATTGGTGCTGAATACAATATGGTAAACCATAGTTTTTACAAATCGTTTAGTAATCCTGAAAAATGGAGATTAGAGAAACCAGGTAGGGTAGTAGTGAACGATGGGGAGTATCAGTACTTGCATATGGTTAGCACACAGGATTATTTAAAAGCTTCACGTTTCCATAATATGATTGAGGATTTTGAGATGTTGCTTGAACCCGAAAAAATACTTATAAAAGAGCAGTACGGACTAAAGAAAAATGGTTCAACATTAACAATGGAGGTGAAAGATGGGCTAGTTTACTTAACCGTTTCCGATAAGGCACAGGGCGACTTTATCAACGACTATATGCGCAACACCTCAATTGGCGAGTCGGATAATCGTCGCGAGTATGTATTTGATAACGACACCAAGCTGTTAAGGGGTATGAAAATCTATCTTACTGAGGACACCAAGGAAACACTAATTGTTAATATAGAAAGTATAGAGTACAATGTTAGGATTGACCCTTCATTATTTGCAATAGAAATACCTAAAGGGCAGGAGTGGAGAGATTTAGATGTTGTGGAAGAAAGCAAAATCTTTACAAATATTACTAGCAAAAAGGCTGCAGAGATTATCTTTAACGGACTGGCAAAAAAGGATTGGCAGCTGGTAGCTCAAGCCTATTCATTCTTCGATGGGAAAAATGAGCACGCAAATAACCTAAAGGAAAAGTTTGGCGGGTTAACGCTGGTAAAGCTGGGTGAGCCTTTTAAATCGGGTCAGTATGCTGGAGAGTTTGTTCCGTATGAGGTTAGGCTAAAGTCGGGTGAAATTAAGCGATTCAATCTTGCCTTACGCAACGATAACCCCAATAAGGTGTGGCTGGTTGATGGGGGATTATAGCAGAACAGCTAAAATAATTTTTGCTTGGCAAGGAATTGATAGAAATTAATCACACATAAAAAAGGCAAGCCACTTCTTAGGCTTGCCTTTTTTATTTAGTTATGCAAATTCTTATTTCATTGGTTCAATATCCTCAATGTTGTCCGCTTTTTTCCCTTTTGACTTTTCCTTTGGGTTCTCAATGGTTTTTCCTTTAAGGTAGTCTGGTAGTTCCATGCCTGCCATTTTAAATAGTTCCTCAAATGGAGGAATTGCACCTAACATTCCTGACAAGAAATTGGCTGTGGCTGGACTTTTTCCGTCTTTTCCTGATCCCATATTATCCCAAACAGTAACCTTATCAATTTTAAGGTTTTTAACGGCTTCAACTTGTGTTTTAACCAGTTCGGGCAGTTTGTCGGCAATCATCATCATTACCGCATCGCGTGAGTTCCCAGCTGCTTTGTTAAGCATTTGAAAGCCTTCTGCCTGTTTGGTAAGGATTTGGAAAATACCCTTGGCTTCGGCCTCCATTTTCATGTAAATAGCATCAGCTTCACCACGAGCCTCTCTACGGGTTTGCTCTGCAATAGCTTCAGCATCAATTTCAACCTTCTCCTTATTAATGGTTGCGGGTACAATAATATCTGCTTTTTGAGTAGCTTGTTCCCTTTCGGCACGGGCTATTTCAGCAGCTCTTTCAGATGCGTAAGCCTCTTCGAGTGCTTTTGCACGGGCCACTTTTTCAGCAGCAACGGCTTTACGTTCTGCTTCGGCCTCATTCTCCCTCCGGGTTGCATTGGAGTTTGCTATGGTTATTTTTGCCAGGTTTTCACCCTCAACGGCTGTAGCATCTGCGCTGGATACCTGAACGCGCTGATCACGATGGGCATTGGCTTCACCAATAGATCCATCTCTGTTCTTTTCAGCAACGCTCTTCTTTGCATCGTTTATAGCTTTAGCCGCAGCTTCCTTACCAAGTGCCTCAATATAACCCGACTCATCGTTAATGTCGGTTACGTTCACATTTATAAGCTTCAACCCAATTTTCTTTAACTCAGCCTCCACGTTAGCCGATACGGCAGCAAGAAACTTATCGCGGTTGTTATTAATCTCTTCAATCTCCATGGTGGCAACCACCAAACGGAGCTGACCAAAAATAATATCCTTTGCTAGGTTACTAATATCGTCCTGTGCAAGACCAAGCAAACGCTCGGCAGCATTATCCATAATACCTGGCTCGGTGGAGATACCCACTGTAAAGCGAGAAGGTACATCGACCCTAATGTTTTGCTGGCTAAGAGCATTGGTTAAGTTGATCTCAATGGAGAGTGGTGTTAAATTTAGGAAAGAGTAATCCTGAATAACTGGCCAGATAAATGCCGCACCACCATGAATACACTTTGCAGAACGGGACTCATCGTTTTTACTTTTTCCAACTTTTCCGTAAACCACAAGAACCCTGTCGGAAGGGCATCGCTTGTATCGTTTAAGCAACGATACAATGAGGATAAAGACAAAAAAGACTAGGGCAATAATGCCTACTACTACATATTGAGCCATGGGATTTAGAATTAGATGGTTAGAATTATTTTAGGTTATGATTTTTTTACGAGCAAAATTTCGTCGTTCAGAATATCTACAACTTGCACGATGGAACCAGTTGGGATGGCTTCATCATCATCTGTCATCGCATCGAGTGTTCTGTAACCCTGTATTTTGAGCTGTACCTTGCCTGTAGCCTTCCTTTTTTCGGGGATGTAAAGATACACAGTTGCTGTTTTACCTATAGCCGTTTTCATGTTAAGCGTACCCGATTCAGTTAGTTTTCCCATGAAGTAGTATATTGATGCCATTATCAACATCATAATTATACCTGCAACTGTAGAGATAAGTACCGTGGCCCAGCCTGCCATTTCACTGTAAACACAGGCTAATCCTACCCATCCAAAAACGGTAAAGAATGCTACAAAATTCTTTAGGCTAATGAACTGAAATCCAACACCCGAATCGGAGTCAACGCTTAAATCAGCATCGCCAATAGCATCTAGTCCATCAGCATCAGCATCGGAACCGAAGAAGGTCATAACCAACTGAATGACAAAGACAAGAGATGCAGGGATGGATATTGCCCAGTAAATCATCTGAAGAGTGGTAAGGCTATCCCACCATGTGTTAATGTTGAGTAGTATCATTTTGGTTTAAGTTTATATCCGTGAAATTATGAAAAAAAGTTACACCTTATCTCTTTTTATCAATTAATTGACGTAATAAGTTAACAGTTTAAATTATAGAGAAGATAATTGATGACTTGAAGAACTTGGATTAGTTTTTTTTGGCTTTAGTCTAGCTGAGTATCCATTTTATACAACCTCTGCTTAACAGTCTTTAAAGTATGTTAATGTTCATTATGTTATTGGCAACCGCAGCAACTACTACAACCAGCATGACCACCCATTAGCGATTTATAAAAACTTGAAAAGCCCTCGGATATCTCATCGCGAATGCGTCGAAAAACTGCTATTACCTCCTCGTCAGTTCCCTTTGCCAAAGCTGGATCGTCGAAACCGATGTGCCAACGGTTATCCACTTTGCCCTTAAAAACAGGGCAATTCAAATTGGCTTCGGCGCATACGGAGATCAAATAGTCGAAACTCTGACCCACGAATTGCTCTACGTTTTTGGGTTGATTTTGTGAGATATCGATACCAACTTCAGCCATTACCTTAATGGCCAAAGGGTGAACGTGCGATGAGGGTTCTGTTCCGGCTGAGAGAACCTCAATGGTATCGTCATATGATTTTAGGAAACCTTCTACCATTTGACTTCGGCATGAGTTTCCGGTGCAAAGTATTAGTATTTTCATTTGTATAAAATTTTTAGTTGTTGACTTTATGCGTTTTGTATTGTTGCTCAGTTGATGAAAGTGGATCAAATTATTAGAATGGAAGATTTTCTACATCAACATTTCCACCTGAGATTATTATCCCTACCCTTTTCCCATTAAATTTTTCAGGATTTAGCATAACTGCTGCAACAGGCACAGCGGAGGAGGGCTCTATAATTATCTTCATCCGCTCCCATACTAACCTCATTGCCTTAACAATTAACTCTTCTGAAACGGGGAGAATGCCATCGGCATACTTCTGAATAATACTTAGGGTAAGAGGGCAAAGTGATGTTCTTAACCCGTCGGCAATGGTGTTGGGATTAATGGAGGGGTAAAGTGTGCCATCGCGAAGGGAGCGGAATGCATCGTCGGCGTTTTGTGGTTCGCCTGCGTAAACCTCAATATGCGGGTTAGTTTCCTTGGTGTAAATTAGCGTGCCCGAGAAAAGGCCACCACCCCCAACAGGGGTGATTAAAGTTTGTAAATCTTTAACCTCATCAAGCAGTTCCAAAGATGCCGTTCCTTGTCCACAGATTACTTCAAAATTTTCGTAGGGGTGAATAAACGTAGCCCCAGTTTCAATTTTAACTCTTTCCAACTCTTTTTCTCGTGCCTCCTGGGTTGGCTTACAGGTAAATATTTTTGCACCGTAACCCTCAACTGCTTTGCGCTTTATAGATGGAGCATTGCTGGGCATAACGATATATGATGGGATACCCCTAATAGCAGCAGCTAATGCAAGAGCAGCAGCATGATTTCCTGAGCTATGAGTGCAAACACCTTTTAGGGCTTGTGCATTGCTTAGGCTAAAAACAGCATTTGAGGCTCCCCTAAATTTGAATGCACCAACCTTTTGGAAATTTTCACACTTAAAAAATAGCTCACATCCAAGAATACTATTTATGGATTGAGAAGTGAGCACGGGGGTGCAGTGTGCATATCTTTTTACGGTCTGATAAGCTAGCTCTATATTCCTCTTACTTGGAATTATCATTGGGATGAAGTTTTTCTTTTTTGTAAACCTCAAATTTATCTAAAATACGCTTTCGAACCTCATAATCACTTGCCAGAAGAAGGAATCCTTCTGTAAAATCGCAATATTCCATAAACCTTATTGCCTCATTGCCAGATAGGGAGGTTAATTCCTGGACAATGTCGGCTGAGAATTTTTTGAGCATTACATCCCACCTTAACTCTTCTTCAACTTTCTCCTTAATTATTACTTTCTGTTTTGCTATCCAATCGCTACCAAAGGCAAAACCCCCTTGTGCAGAGGGAAGGTTTTGTAACTCCATTTTCGAAATTTGTTCCCTAAAGTATTTCTCTAGTTTTTCCTGTAGAATTTCTTGCTCCGATCTAGGTAGCTCCATCGCCGTTACCTCTTTTATGAAACGTTGGTATGTACCAAAACGGGTAATCCGTACCTCTCGAATTTCGTATGACCTTGGTGTTAATCTAATTGGGTAATAAAGCGAATCGGATTTGAACTGACCCCACGAAGGGATGCGCATTTGATGATATCCTAAAGCACTAATATAAAGCGTATCGCCCGTTGATATAGGCATTGCAAAAAATCCTAGCATATCTGCAACAATACCCTTTTTATACCCTGTATTTATAATATGACCAAGTGATATGGGTTTGCCGTTTGTTGCATCAATTAGCTGAAAATGGATTTGTTCTCTTATATTATCACTTTGCTGGCTTTGTGTTGCAAAGGAAATAATGATTAATAGGGAGAATGCTAGCGTTCGTTTCAATTTTTCCGTAATTGATTATCCCAAATTTAAGCCGATGTTTGGATAATTCGAGTTTTGAGATTAAAACTTAACGATTTTTAACGGCAGGGAAACTCAAATATGTTTTGTTGTTCTTAAAAACTCAGACCAACCATAAAACTAATTACGGGAGATTTTTTAACTAGAGTAATTAAAGGAGAAGGGTAAGTAAATTCAAATATTTGAGTATTGTTTGCTTTAAAATCAATGTCCTTTTCAAGATTGCAAAAAAGCATTTCTGCCCTCGATTCGGCAATCAAAGTAATCCTACTATTTATGTTCTTTTTTAGACCAAGGCTTAGGAAATAACTCCTATCGTGCTTGTATTCCTTATATTTATTGGGATTAAGAGTGTTGTATGATAAAACTTCTCCATCACTCTCTACGTTAAGTATTCCAGAACTGTTTTCGTCAAGTCGAAAATTATTAATAATTCCGATGTTTGCGAAAACAGAAAACGAATTAAGGGGTTTAGTATATTGTAATGAGATAGGAACCCTTAAATCATTAGAACTGCTTTTCATGTCGATGTAATACTTCTTAGCTAAGGGCTTTCTCTCGGTTTCTATATAGTATGCACCGTCGAATTCCTTGAAGTGTAGTTCTACTTGAATTGAAATGTCGTGAAATATGGTATTGAATTTATAATTGTAGAAAAGGGCAAAACTAAAATTATTTACTACATATGAATTAATAGGTGTAGAAATATAGTTAGTGCCCGACACCCCAATAGTTGTGGGATTAATATTGTATGCACTCATAATTCCAAAACTATGTTTTTTCTCTTTAGTGATGAGCTCAACGCTATTCTCTTTGGCTTTTTCAGGTAGATAGTAGACAATGTATTCGCTTTTTAACAGCTCATTGTATTTTTGAACAATTGGAGTTAAGCGCATAGGAGATATGCTAATATAGGTTGGAATATTAAGTTCATTAGTTTCATTGGTAAGGATCCTTAATAGTTCATAAGCCTTTGAGTAAATTTTATCATTGTATAAAACCTCCTTGTCTTTCAACTCAACAATTTGATCTGCCTTTTCAGCAAACATTTTGTTTCCATTCCCCCAAAGGCTGAGCTTACCTTTTATAAAGCATTCAAGAAAAACCTGTTTATTTTTAACCAAACGTGATTCGAAGTGATTGGCGTTTCTATAACCAAAGGCCTTTATATCGGATGGTTTGTAGGTTATTGGCTGAGCAATCTCGAATCTTTTAAATACAATCTTTCTTGGGGCCGATTGTTTTAGTTCATAGAGAATCATTCCACTAAGGGTATCCCCATTGTTCTTTATGATATATCCTTTCCTGAAAGTTTCTTGCCCTATTAGAGTGTTTGTAAACAATATAATTACAAGAAAAAAGCTAAAGCGGTATTTAAAGTTCATTAGTAATATGAGTTGAGATTTCAAAAATAGCGTGGCAAACTTAGCAAGAATATTTAAATGTTATAAAAAGTAGTTTAAAATTATTACTTTTGAAATATCAGTATTTACGGGCAAACTAACTAACTACATGTAAGTCAAACAATCAAGTTAAAATAAAAAAAATAGATGTATTTTTCTGGATCTTTTGTTTACCTCCTTCCATTCACCTTTGAATTTTTATTCTGCCTGTTTTAACCTCAATTAACCGAGCATTTTTTTTACAATTTACAAAATATTTACCTTTGCCAATAGACAAACTACCGAGGGTGATTGTTAAACCGAAGGTTACAGGGTGTGTGAGCAAATTGTTAG
>Ga0265295_1002805_pt1 | contig 26568 bp, 22 predicted proteins | sample Munlansysbiofilm_FD_192503 | JGI IMG/M metagenome (GOLD analysis project Ga0265295, IMG submission 192503) | Leachate microbial communities from a municipal landfill in Southern Ontario, Canada - Methane capture system biofilm | ecosystem: Engineered > Solid waste > Landfill > Unclassified ... | reverse complement strand
CAACATTCAAACTTACTTTTAAATGTATTGATAAAAATGGATAATCAAAAGAAACGCTTGGTTTTACTGGCTGAAGATGATCCCCATCTGGGTCAGATTTTAAAAATATATCTAGAAGCAAGAGGATATTCAGTTATTCATGCTTCCGATGGGGAACAGGCACTTCAGATGATACTTTCCAATGATGAGATAAGTATTATTCTTCTTGATGTGATGATGCCCAAAAAAGATGGTTTTCAGATTGCACGCGAGATCAGAGACAGAAATATTTCTACACCGATTATTTTTACAACTGCAAAAACTATGCAAGCTGATATTCTTGAGGGCTTCAAGCTAGGAGCTGATGATTATTTGACCAAACCATTTACAATGGAAGAATTGATGGCCAGAATCAATGCAGTTTTGATCAGAGCAGACAAAGCAAAGGGGAAATCATCCAGAGATAGTTCTAATTGTCAGATTGGACTGTATCATTTTGATCACACAAGGCAAGTACTTAAATATGCCGAAATAGAACAAAAACTAACTGCGCGCGAAGCCGATCTTCTTATGCTTTTGTGCAATTATTCCAATCAGATTCTTGACAGAAGGATCGCATTGGAACTTATTTGGGGCGAAGACAACTACTTCCATTCAAGAAGTATGGATGTGTATATTTCAAAACTGCGCAAGTACTTTAAGGAAGATCCAAGAATAGAGCTGATGAATATCCATGGCGTTGGATTTAAATTTATCGTGCCTGAATAGTTCAGGCCCTTCAATTTGAGAAATTTTTGTTAAGAATAAATGCTGCTTTTCTATTTGGTATAGTAAAAAGTATTAATTTTGCTGTGTTACTCAACAAGGGGTGTCTGTTAATAGCAGGCTGAGAAAATACCCATAGAACCTGATCCGGATAATGCCGGCGTAGGAAGGGCGTTAAATAATTAAAAAGGGCGGTGTAGCCCCATTGCACTGTTCAATTGTTTAACCGTAATTGGTAAAAAAATGAAAAAATTCTTTTTAATGGTCATTTTGATAATGACAATGGTCTTGTTGACTCAGGCACAACAGTCCATTTCCACAATCAGCGGACGAATTTCTGACGCGCAATCTGGAACAACTCTGGTAGGTGCTCATGTTCGAATTGAAGGTACGTATTTGGCTACGACTACCAATGCTGAAGGATATTTTATGATGAAAAATGTCCACATGGATAGTTTGACTTTGATAGTTAGTTTTGTGGGATACAAATCTCATCGTGAGCATGTGACCCGCAATAACAATCAATTTTTTGAATTTAAGCTTAATGTCAATGCAATTACTACCGAAGAAATTGTGATTACGGCAAGTAGAGCAGATGAAATGACTCCTAGTACACAGCAAACTGTCAGCGGAGCAAAGTTGCGAGAATATGGATCAGGAAAGGATCTGCCGGTTTTGCTTGAACTGACTCCTTCTGTGGTTTCAAATTCGGATGCAGGAGCAGGTATTGGATATACTGACTTTAGGATCAGAGGTACTGATATCAGCAGGATTAATGTCGTCATTAATGGAGTACCGCTCAATGACCCTGAGTCTCACAGTATATTTTGGGTCAATATGCCCGATTTGGTATCCTCTGTTGATAATATTCAGATTCAGCGTGGTATTGGAACTTCATCAAATGGTGCTGCTGCCTTTGGAGCGAGTGTCAATATACAAACCACAAAGTTTGAACCTGATCCATATGCTGAAATATCCTCATCTGCAGGTTCTTTTAATAGTTTTTCAAATACTGTAAAGTTTGGAACTGGTCTTGTCCACGGCCGATGGTATGCTGATGGACGATTGTCTCAGGTTTCTTCTGACGGCTATATTGACAGAGCTTTTTCAAATCTAAAGTCATATTTCTTTAATGCAGGCTATTATGGAGATAAAACCATTGTCAGATTTACAATGATGGGAGGCAATGAAAAAACATATCAGGCATGGGGAGGTGTTCCCAAAGATAGTCTTGAAACCAACAGAACTTATAATCCCTATTCGTATGAAAATGAAACTGATAACTACGCGCAATCGCATTTTCATCTCAATATGATGCACCAACACAATGCGAAGTTAACATTCAATGCGACAGCTTTTCTGATTACTGGTGCCGGTTATTATGAACAATATAAGGAGAATAAGAAATTATCTGACTATGGTTTAAATCCCTTTAGCATTGGGGTTGACACTATTAAAAGGTCTGATCTCATTCAGCATAAAAATCTCGACAATACATTTTATGGACTCAATGCTTCCATGCATTTTAATTCACTGAAAAAAACTAAAATTTCATCAGGAATTGCTTGGAATAACTATACAAATGATCATTTTGGAGAAATTATATGGATGCAGTATGCTGGTGATGTTCCTGCAAATCATCAGTGGTATTTTAATACAGGGCATAAACAAGATTATTCAGCGTACGTTAAAGGCACTTATCTGTTGTCAAAAAAAGTAAGCCTTTTTGGCGATGTTTTATACAGACATATTGATTATGAAATGAATGGTCTGCATGATAATCTTCGAGATTTAACGCAGAATCACAGTTTTGACTTTTTCAATCCCAAGGCAGGTGTTTTTATCAGTCTTAACAGTAACAATGAGTGTTATGCGTCTTTTGCCATGGCAGGACGTGAACCCACTCGAAGTGATTTTAGTGAAGCAGATCCAGGCGAAGAGATACGTCAAGAATTGCTTTATGATTATGAAGCTGGATATAATTTGAAAATGAAAAAACTTCGCCTTAATGTGAATGTTTTTTATATGGACTATAAGGATCAGCTCATTCTCACGGGAAAAATTAATAATGTTGGCAAGTCTGTGATGACCAATGTTCCGGAAAGTTACCGTGCAGGTGTTGAGGGTGTTGTGTTGTGGAAGATTGCCAAAAAAATTGAATTTGAGGGGAATATTTCATTGAGCCAAAACAGAATCAAAAATTTTACGGAATATGTTGATGATTGGGATACAGGGACTCAGGTTTCTAAGGATTTGGGAGAAACTGATATCTCCTTTTCACCCTCTGTTGTTAGTGGTGCTGAGCTCAGATATACGCCTCTAGAAAATCTTAATTTGTCTCTTACCTCAAAATATGTTGGTAGACAATATATTGATAACACATCGTCTTTTGAGCGTTCCCTCAATCCATGGTATGTGAACAATTTTAATGTAAGCTATCGTATTCACAACTTTTTGTGGGACGAAATTGAACTTCGATTCTCTGTAATCAACCTTTTTGATGTGCAATATGAGTCAAATGCTTGGGTGTATAGATATTATTATGGAGGGCAAGAGTTTGTTACAGACGGATATTTCCCTCAGGCAGGACGACATTTTATGGTAGGGATAAAACTTAGGTTTTAGTTGTCTGCTGAAAGATTTGTCTGTGTTGCAGAAATGATATCATTTGATACTTTATTGTGAATCTGTTTCAGAAGCGTGTTTTTCTGAAAAAATTGTATCTTTACATCATAATAACATGGTGCATGAAAATATTCAGGCAAATACTTGCTTTTTTAATAGTAATTCATTTTTTCTCAGGGCTATTGGCACAGGAAAATGAGAGTATTGGACATCAACTTGATGGAACAATGATCGTTAGGGTCAAGAATGAATTTAGGAGTTTTTGCACAGAAAGACAAATTTCACATCCTCATTTCCTTGCTGTTTTTTCGGAAATGGAAGGGGATAAGCTGGAGAAAATGTTTCCTTATCACAAGTCTCCCGAACACAGATTGAATCAATTCGGTGAACCGATGGTGGATATCAGTCTTATTTATGTTCTTTCTTTTTCACCTGATTTTTCACTTTCATTAGCCTCTCATTTGCTGATGACAACAGGAGTTTTTGAGTATGCCGAACCTTATGTGATTCCCGAATTACTTTATATTCCAAATGATCCTCTGGTTACAAATCAGTATTATTTAAATACTGTCAGGGCTTATGATGCGTGGGAAATATGGAAAGGAGATACAAATTATGTTGTGGGTATTACAGACACAGGCTACGAGTTCAATCATCCGGATCTTGTGAATGCAGTGAAGTATAATTATAATGATACCATTGACGGATTAGATAATGACAATGACGGATTTGTGGATAACTTTAAAGGATGGAATCTGGGAGAGAATACGAATAATCCTCAATACAGTGCCTTAGGACATGGTATTCATGTGTCCGGAATTGCCGGAGCCACCGCGGATAACACTTTTGGCATTGCAGGAGTAGGGTTTAAAACAAAATTGTTGCCTGTGAAGATTGACAATCAAATGGGCGCTCTGGTTATGTCATATCAGGGAATAGTGTATGCAGCTGATCACGGAGCAAATACAATTAATTGTAGTTGGGGAAGTACATTTGGTATAGGACAGTTTGGGCAGGACATCGTTAATTATGCTACTTACAATCAAAATGCGCTTGTTGTAGCTGCTGCAGGTAATTCAAACAATGAGTTGTTATTTTATCCATGCTCATATCAGAATGTACTTTGTGTCGCAGCCACAAAAATTGATGATTCAAAATGGGAAAACTCCAGTTATTATTGGAGAGTAGATGTTTCTGCTCCTGGACATAATATTTACTCCACATGGGCCAACGGCACCTTTGTCTCTTCGGGAGGAACATCTATGGCTTCGCCAATTGTGGCTGGTGCTGCTGCTCTTATATGGTCATATTTTCCTGATTTGTCTCCTTTGCAGCTTATTCAGCATCTGAAAAATACCGCTGATGTTATTGATACCTTATCACAAAATATTGTTTACGCTGATAAGCTTGGTTACGGTCGTTTGAATATGTACCGAGCTCTCATGGATCCAATATTGCCCGGAATTCAGTTGAGATCCCTTAATATTTCAAATCATAATGATGATTTTTTTGTAATGAATGATACACTGTTTATGACAGGCAACTTCATCAACTATCTTGCGCCTACTCAGAATTTACAAATTACACTTTGTTCTTCTTCTCCTTATGTAGAGTTGATTGATACAGTGTTCAATGCTGGAGTGCAGCCTACTATGGCGCAGTTTTCAAACCCTGAGTTCTTTAAACTAAAAATACTTCCGAATACTCCATCTAGTTATAGACTAAAACTGAAATTTCGTTATTCTGATCAAGGTTATTCTGGGAGAGATTATCATTTCGTAACCGTGAATATTGACTTCCTTAATTTAAATATTAACAAGATTACCACAACTGTGACCAGTAAAGGGATGCTTGGATACAATGACAATGTAAATTTCCAACAGGGATCAGGGTTTACGTATAATAATTCCGCGCCCTTAACTCAATGTTCCGGATTCTTTTTTGGAAGAGCGAACAATCAGGTGTGTGATAATCTTTATGGCTTTACTACTGCATTTGACAGTGATTTAGTTTCTATTCAGACTGTTGCGTATGTTCAGCCTCCTTTGAAAGGAGATCAGCACATTACAGGCAAATTTACTGATTCGGGTGCAGGAACTTCTTCAATGAATGTTGAGGTTCTTCATGATGAATATGCATGGAGTGATGTATCCAGAGAGAATTTTATGATTCTTGACTATTATCTTGTAAACAAGGGAACAGAAAATTTGACAAATGTATATGCAGGATTTTTCAATAACTGGGAGTTGAGAATTGGGAGTCAGAATCGGGCGGGCACGAATGTTCCCAGCAAATTTGGTTATGCCTACAGCATCGACAGTTCGTTGTATGTAGCAACCCAACTTTTGACACCTGGAAATTTTATTCATTATGCAATTGATAATGATGGTCAGGATGGGAGTGTGAAACTCAATGATGGATTTTCTTCAACTGAAAAATTTATTACTCTTTCAAACACAAGAAATGCTGCAGGTTATTATCAGTTTGGAAATAATGTGTCATCAGTTGTTTCTTCTGGCCCATATGTTATTCCTGCTGGCGATACAATACATGTTGCTTTCGCTTTGCATGTGACAAGCAGTTTTATAGAGTTGCAAGAAAGTGTGTCTCAGGCTGCTGTGGCATGGGATGAACTTATTCATGCCCAGGTGGTTGGTCCTTTGAGAAATGATTTCTTTGTGTTCCCAAATCCTTTTGACGATTGTATTCATGTGTGTTCACCCGACCATTCTTTTGAAACAATTACTCTTACTGATGTTATGGGTAGGGAATTGATTTCAATAGACACACGTCAATCGGACTGTCACACCCTGGATGTTGATCATCTTCCTTCTGGAATATATATTCTTAATTGCAAAGGAGCAAATTCATCATTGAAGAAACTCATTAAACTCTAAAAATTTTAGTGGCTACTACTGAGGTAAAAAAGATAAAAAGACAGATTTTGGTTCTGTTCGATTTCAGTAAAACATCTGAGAATGCTTTGTTGCACGGTATTAAGTTGTCGCAGGTGCTAAAATCATCACTGACAATCGTATTCCCGCTTATTAAAACTATGAAGGATGATGATAGAGCAAGCCTGAAGCAGTCGCTTGGAAATCGGATTGCCCAGCTTAATGCTGAAACGTCAATAGAAATTCAGGCATTTGCTCCTGACAAAAAAATAAAATCCTTTTATCGTGCTTTGTATGAAAAAGTAGAAGGCATTATCTATTTGATTGGAATTGAAGATGGAAAGTTTGCATGTGGAATAGGGATGAGGCTGTTTTTGAAAATGGTTCGCAATTCAAAAATACCTTGGATGAGCGTTCCTCACGATGCTCCTGTCAATGCTTATACTCATGTTGTGTTGCCGCTTTCGTATAACAGACAGGTGAAAGAGAAAATTGCCTGGGCGTCATACTTTCATCGACTCAATCAGTCAGCTATTCATGCGCTGGCGCCAAAAGCGAAAGATGGTTTTATTAAAATAGGAATTTATAAGAATACGGAATTTCTTAAAAAAATGTATTCTTCGCTGGATGTGTACTATAAATTGATTCCTACTGAGAAGAACATACACGAAATTGATGATTATGCACTTCAGTATGCCGTGGAACATAATGCAGCTCCTGTTATCATCCTTGTTACACCAAATCCAGATATTTTTGATTTGCTTTTTGGAGCAACAGAACGCAAGTTGATTATGAATAATAATCAAATTCCTGTGTTATGTATCAATCCATTGGATGATATGTATGTTGTGTGCTCCTGAGCGAGTGGGGGTATGGTGTCTTCGAGAGCCTCAGACACCGATAAGCTTCAGGTATTGTCTCTTTACGGTGGTTGAGGCTCTCGAAACTACCGGAAGAATTCTCGAAACCACCGTAAAATTTCTTAAAATTACATCATGTGTTTTGAAAGACCCAACAACCATTGTGCGGGTGGGAGACGAGATGTTTTTTGGTGATTGTTGATTTTTTGCAATTTATTGCCTCGGGGTGAACGAAGTCACAAGTTTTTCGCTCAGTAAGAGCAGCTTTAAGTTATTTAAAACCCACACGATACAAGTTTACAACTGGAGAACTAGGTGCAATTTTACTTTTACCTTTTTCCTTGTCCTTTTCTCCTGTTTATATTTATTGTACTACTATTTTACTCACTGGTTTTTCATTCACCAACACGATGTACGCACCACTTTTTAAATTTGCTTTATCATGTTCGCGGCCATGTATATCAACCACACGCACTTTGTCGCCTTCAAGCAATCCAGTCACTTTCCAATCTTCGCCCTGAAAGATGGGATTGGGAGTCACTGTGAATGTGCGAGTATCGAGACCACACGAAGTTGCTGTCATATTGGAGTATTCAAACACACCGTCGTAATCAATCTGCTTAAGTTTGTAGTAAATCGTTCCGTCATAAGCATCTGTGTAGCTGATTGAATATTCTTTGTATGAATTGGCAGTACCTCTTCCTTTAATGGTGTCAACAGACGAAAATGCTATTCCATTGTATGATTTAAGTACAACAAAATAATCGTTGTTTATTTCTGAAGCCACCTCCCAAATAATATCAATGGTGCCGTCGTTGCACGATGCATCAAACGAAAGGAGTTCAACTGGGGTTGGAACAATTTCGCAATCCATTGCTCCACCTCCGGTGAAATTCCATAAAAGATCGAAACCCTGTGCTCCAGGAGACCAGTTGTTCACCATAAGGTAATAACGCTGTCCCGCTGTCACATCTACCCAGCTGTCACCATAAACATCTTCGCTATTATCTCCCGCCGTGCTGTTCATTCCGGTGTTGGTACTCCAATTGTTGAAAGTACAGTCAACACAATCAGCTCCACCGCAATCCACACCTTCCTCGTCTGCATCTTTTATATTGTTGCTACAATGGGTGCCATCGTTAATAAAAATAGCATAAGTTTCTGCTTCGCCACTTGGTGAAGCAGCGCATGGGTTTGTTTGATAACTTGAGCGATTAGTATATACTCTGAATCCTGTTTTGCCACCACGTGCTGTTGTTGGTATAGGTATTGATTTTGAAACAATGTCTGAACCACCTGTTGTAATTCCAATATCGACTCTTTCTCCTGCATCAAAAACAAGGTTTTTATTCCAATCAAACCAGGCTGTCACGTAAACAGGAGAAGATCCTCCAACCTCTACAGTTAAGGTATATGAAGAACCTACATTAACTGTTGTTGATTGGTTTGTATAGGTTGCATAGTGTCCTGATGTAACTCCACCGCTGTAGTTGCTAATTGTGTTAAAAGTCAGATCATAAATTCCGGAAGTAAAACTGCCACTATAATAAGGACGGCAATATGAAGGAGCCTGTGCATAAGAGCATCTTATGGGGATGGCCGGTAGAGAAGCACAGTTGCTCCCTTGATACAGTGCAAAATCATAATCCTCAAAGAAATCTTCTGATTTTATATCAAGAGCAAGTTTGCCGTCACCAGTAATTTCAAAATAATACCAGTTTGAATAGTTCTCCGATAGGTTGCATCCGCCACAAGTTGAAGTAAGACCAGGCCCTGGACTTGCGGAATTCAGATTAGTCGCACCGCAAATAGCCGTGGCTGTATTGCAGTCATTGTTGGTCTGTTGTGCTTGGGTGCAATCTGTGCAGTTTAATTCAATTTCCCATCCCGGAGCAGTAGCACTTGCATTTGATTCGAATACAAAAGTTAAACATCCGCTTGAATTAGATGCGGTGAATGACAATGGTAAAGAACTACTCCAATCGCCGCAGGCGCCCCAGATAAATGGACTTCCTTGGGTGGGGCCATCTCTTATAATTAAGGCATCTTCTATGCAACCAGCTGAGCCTGAAATAAAGAAACTGGTTATTGTTGCCGTCATACATTTTCCTGCTTCATCAGGGCAAAATGTTCTGTAAATACTATTGACGTTATTCGAATAGTTCCCGTCGACGTCTCCATCATCTGTGTACGTTCCAGAACATGTATTCACCATGCATGCCCCATTATACGTTCCCTGTTTTCCAACTGTTGGATGGAGATAATTGCCTGCATTTCCTGCACTTTCATAAACACAGATGTTGAAGTTGCCGTTAATTGGAGGTGATGAATACCAGTCATAAACTCGAACATAATATGTGTTTCCCACGGTTAAACCAGTGTAGTTAATTGATTCAGTACCGCCCGAAAGACTTGCATCTTTACATTGAAGTGAGGTGAGAGAACCACAAGTTCCTGAAAGTAATTCAATCACTGCATCCATGCCTGCAGAACCGCTAACTCGAATGATTTGCTGAGTATTTGTGGCAACAAAACGATACCACACATCATTGTTAGAAGTGCCTACACAGCCGGAAGTAGGTAATGACTCTGTTGCATAATTGACAGTTCCACTAGTTGGGGTGCATATTCCTGGACCACCCACTGTCAATGGAATTGCTCCTGCACAATTATCATTGGCTGGTGGTATAGCACAGTAAATGTGAATATCATCAATTACAGGATGCCTTGAGGCGTTTGGAGTATTATCTGCCCTAAATCTTAATGCTATATTATTGTAGCCTGAATAAGTACTGAGATCGACAGGGATGAGAGAAAACCAACCGTCTCCACTAGGCACAACTGATGAGTGTGGAACAAAAGGACCTGCTATGCCATTTGCTGAAACTTCAATTCCAATCCGGGCTCTTTCATTGTTGATTCCCTGTCTTCGAAATTTAAATGTCACATAGGGCGTGCCTGTGCATGTACTAAAGTTCATAACAGGTGTTGTTATATATCCGGCACCGCCGCTATATAAAGCGACACAATCACCAATCCCCGGTTCACTCGTTATTTGGTTGCAATTAGTATATGTCCATGAAGTGAATCCAGTCATTAAGCCTGTATGGACTGGCGTAAATGGTTGTGCCGAAACGAATATTGTGATTGATAATGCTATGAATGAGAATATAATTTTTTTCATAATGATGCCTTTTTTTAATTGTTATTACTTGAAGGAACCATGTCTATCATGCGTAATTCAGCCGGGATGTGTCCCAGTAGTTGTTCAATTAATTGTAAAACCTGAGTTGTATCTTCGCCCGCTTTTTCAAGTGTCATATAAAGTGTATAAAGCTCTTTGTATGCAGCTTCCTTTTCTGCAGATGTTGATTTTAGTGGTAAATCAGAATGATTTTCCAATAGATTCATTTCTTGATTCAGTGCATCTCTTTTGTCCACATCTTCTTGTGTCATAGAATGCATTTTTTTGCCCTCATTATCGTAAATCATAGATTTTGATTGTTGTTCAATCATCCTTGCATCATTTGCAATTTCAATGGGGGGAGTATCCTGATTAATAGGATCTTCGGCAGTTGTAACTTGCGCCATTAAGCCATTTCCTGACAAGATTAACAAGCTAAAAAGGGTGGTAATTATTGTTTTCATAGGCGTGGGTTTTTTTAGGATATTATAATACTTGAAAGGTTTGTAAATGTGACAAATTTAGATCTGGAAACACTTGATTTCCTGTTTTATATAAATATTCAGCAATTTCTAAGTATTGAATGGTCTTTATCATCCTTATTGAATTTAATAAATCAAATTATAATTCTATTTAAGAGTTTAAAGATAGTGAAGCGTAGAGTGGAAATGCAAATTATTATGGAAGAAAACAATATTTAGTATTGTGAATAGCAGGCTCATTCTAATTTGTTACCGAAATTTGATTGAAATTTATGTATAAACAGAGAAGTTGTTTTTTATCATGAATGATTATTGAATGTTCATTTATCTCAATTAAAAATTTAATAATAGTTATACTGTAACATCGACTCTTGTTAGCTGAGAGCTTGAATCTTATTTATTCGAGGCAAAATTTCTTTACCAAACTCAATGCTTTATATTTTGCCTTTTATTCGTAAGTCTTGCTTAATACTGATTGTTTGCTCAATATTCAATACCTAAAATTAAATTTGTTATTATATGTACATTACCCAATGTAATTTTTGTCAATTTTTGAAAGAAATCTTGATTATCAGACACTTAGGTTTTTTTGTCGAAATGAGGGTGTAATTATGAAAAAGTGAGGTGATTTGCGTTTAATGAAAATATTTATTTCTATGTTTTTTTGTCTTGATACTTCGTCAGTACTCAGCATAAATTAAAATAAACCAATAAATTAAAGGACTGCATAGCCATTTTTTGCAGCTGTCAACGCTTCGAGTTCTAAATCAGTGAAAAGTAATTTTCGCTCAGAGTTGCTTTACGTTTTTTAAAACGTGTACGATGTAATCGTTCGGAAACGCCAAAGGGGAGGAGTGTTAGTGGTTTTATTTGTTCTCCTCTTTTTGCCTAGCTTGCTTCTCTTTAATAAAATATTCTCGTATTAATTTGTCATTTTTTGCCGTTCCTAAGTAAGAATAGAACAAGAAATCTTGTTCATAACGAAAATTAGATTCTTCAATCTGTAGTTTAGTTTTTGCTTCAATATGCTTTTGGCATTTTTTTCTTATATCTCGATGAGATGAAGCTTCTTCATATTTCTGTGAATTAATACAAATGGTTGTTTGCTTTTTGGCTTCTTCGAACCTTTGTTCGTTATAGTATTCAAAATCAATCAATTCGGCTTTGATTGAATGACGTTTTTGAAATGATTGGTATGCTTCATCAAATTTTTCAATTTCAAAATTATCAGATTCCAGAAAATCATTTAATTCAATCATTTCTTGCTTAGTTACAGCCATATCAATATTGGTTTAATGCGTTCTTATAAGTATCTTTAATTTTTGCAATCAAGTTGGCGGGTTGAATTACTTTTACGCTTTCTCCAAACGATAAAATTTCCATGAAGAAATCATGAGTCACAACCAAGTTTAGTTTTATAAGTAGTTCATCATCATCGTCCTTTATAATCACTTGAGATTCATGCAATGGCAATGTCTTTATATATTTTCCCTGAAATGGGTCGAATGATAAAATTATTTCCTGCGGCTTGTGTTCATTCGGACCTACTATCCCAAAGCAATATTTAAAATGTTCATTCACATTAAAATCATTGGGGAGTTGGAATTTTTTTTTCGTAATGTCAAGCGCAGACAACCTGTCTAAAGCAAAGCTTTTTACTTTCTTGTCTTTCAAATCATTTGCAAGAACATACCAGCGGTTTCTAAATTCTTTGAGTGCGTATGGTTCGGCTGTGCGCTGTTTAATTTCTTCATCCTGGAATTTTTGATAAAAAAATGATATTTGAACTTTGTTCTTTATGGCATGGAGCAAATCATACAGGTTTTCTGTTCCCTGAGGTCGTCGTTTTTCAAAATGAATATAATTTGAAAGTCTGTCGCTTATATTTAAAGCATTAAATGTATCAAAAGCCTCTAAAATTCTTTCATTTACTTCTGATTCCTCTTGAAAGTCAATAGAATACACTTTTTGTGAGAAATCGTATTGAATATCAATATTGTAAACCAAACGAATGTCTGCAATGTCTCGTTGGAATGTGCGTTTCGAAACATTGAAATTGTATCCATGAAATTCTGATTCTAAATCGAGATAATTAGCAATCTCCGAGAAGGTTGACGGGTTATTTCTGAGCTTTTTAATAATCAGATTATATCGTGAAATTGATTCTCTTTTTGACATACGTATTGTTTTTTATTTTTTATAATACTATTCTTTATGCAAAATTGAATGCTAATGTAATGGTATTTTTTGAACATGTCCAGAAGTATTCCCACCTGATCTATACTTTAATTATTTGTAAAACCGATTTTTACGACATTATTTTTCGACATCAATTCCGTTTCACAAAAATCAATAATATTGTTGAAGTTTACTGAAATTCCATGAATGATTTCATAAATTTCATTCTTTCTGACAATGTTATCAATTTGTCCTCCTGAGAAATCAAAATTGGTTGCAAGCGACTCACATTCAGTAGCTGAAAGATTTGGCAGTTTAGAATGCCATATTTTGGCTTTTACAAAAGTATCGGGTTTGTGAAGTTCTATTTTGAACAAAAAACGTCTTTCAAATGCCGCGTCTAAGCTTTTTGCAAGGTTGGTAGTCGCAAAAAAGATGCCTTCGAAATTCTCGAGCTCTTCGAGAATGATATTTTGCATTGTGTTTTCTGTTTGTGCAACGTTACTGCTGCTATTCTCTTTCCGTTTAGAAATGACTGCGTCTGCTTCGTTGAACAGCAAAATAGGCATCCGCTCGCAGTCTTTTGCGAATGCTTTGTAATCAGTAAAAATTCGTTTGATGATTTTTTCGCTTTCGCCAAACCACATTGATTTCGACTGGCTAATATCAACTTTCATAATTTGTCTATCGGTGTCTTTGGCTACCTGAAAAACAGTTTCGGTCTTTCCGGTGCCAGGCGAACCATGTAATAAAGCTGTGATCCCTTTGGGCAAACCTTTGCTCTTCAATCTGTTTTGCGTTTCTTTGAACTTATCTTCTTGTAACAGATTTTTTAATAAGTCTAACTGCTTGTTTTCAAGCTCATTAAAGTAAAGCGTTTTGGAGTTTATTGTTTCTGGTTCAATAATATTACCTCGCTTCTTTTTGTTCACGAATATTTTTAGCCCGAACTCTTGAAGCATTGCAATGGAAGGGTCGGAAAGTTTCATTTCTGTATCACTCAAGAAATGGGCTTCTACGATTTCAATATGGTTTTGTTGAACGAGTTTGTTTTCGTTCGATATGATGTTTTGAACGTAATAAACCCTTTCCGAAGGGCTATCAAATATCCCTTCAGTTGCTCGAGCAATGTCACTGGATTCGTAGCCAATCATTGTTTTCCAGATCAAGTATATGAAAAGATATGTGTCATGGATATTCAACTGATAATCATTAATTTTTTTGATGAGGGGGAAGTGCAGATTTGAAGTCATTAAATCCTTCGATTGGATGAGTAGTTCAAAAGTGGAAATTTCTTCCACATCGCGTTGTTCGCCTAACTGATAAAATTTTTCAAGGAGTTCAATCACATTCTTAAATTCTTCACTTTCGATCACAGGCATGGGCTTATTGTTTAGTATTGCATCGGTAATTTTTTCGTTAATTGTGAACTGGTCGTTGGATAAAGACACTTTTGCTCTATGAGAAGATTTTATCTTTTTCAAGATATTTTTTGAGTATAGAATGTTGAAATCATCGCTGAATTCCAACAGTTTCATGGGATTACATTCAAAATACTCAATCAGATCTTTCAAATCAACAGTGTCTCCTTTGTAATTAAGAGCAAAAACCATTGCAATAATCAATGACTGACTCCTTGAAACTTTAAAATAATTGGAAAGGAGTTTTAATTCGGGATTTATTTTTTTGAAAAATGCTGAATCAAGCTTGCAATTTTTTGATTGCTCATATACATTGCCAATGCTTGCCAATAATTTTGTTTTGATGTTTTGCTCCATATCTGATATTTTTAACAAAGATATGGGGTGAGTACGACAAGATGTGTCGTGGTATAAATTATTAAATTTTTTTATGATTTGTTTTATTGCAATGCTGTTTTCGAGAGCCTAAGACACCGATAACTTTCAGGCTGAAGGCCTGACTTAATTCAGCTCGAAGCGAAGCTTCGGGGGTTAAAGCAATAACATTAAATTTCGCTCTGTAAGAGCAGCTTAAAAACAATACAAAAATTACACGATGTGTTTTGAAAGACCCAACAACCATTGTGCGGGTGGGAGACGAGATGTTTTTTGGTGATTGTTGATTTTCCGCAATTTATTGCCTCGGTCCTGAAGGAAGTAAATTGCTGAAAATCAATAAGTTGGTTGTTTTTGTGCAATGAATTTATTGACAGCAAGCTACGCATTTTCAAATTTGCAATTTACAATTTACAATGATTTTATAAGGCAAAAATTAATAATGTGCAATGGTATCTTCGAGAACCTCAGACACCCGATGAGTTCTCAAAATCAAATAAAAAAAATGGAAGACATTTCTGCCTTCCACTCTCTTAATTTTAAAAAAACAATAAAGAAATAATTATTAAGAACTAATTTTAACGAGGGATAAGATGTAATTCAAGTGATTTTCCATCTTGACTCAACCACAATTCATTTTCTTTGAGTCGTAATATTCTGTAAACAGCGTCAGCAATATCGTTATCATAGTCAAAAACGATTTGTTCTTGGTTGCTTCCAAACTTCCAAGTACCAGTTGAAACAAAATTGATCTCGACGCCTAAAAGTGAATAATTTGCTGTAAGTGTTGCGCTGCCACCAGTAGTGAGATTTAAGTCGTATTGTGTAAAACTTGATGTTACATTATTACCGTTATCGAAAGCTTCTCCAATTTTCCAATCATTTGCTACACGTGATGTTCTTGATGCAAGCGAAATCACTGGACCATCTTCGTATTTCTTACATGCAGTAGCAGAGAATATTACTATTGCTACCATTAGTAATGTGAATAAGTTTAATGAATGGGACTTGCTTTTTTGCTTGTTAAGATTACTTTTTACTTTTAGTACTTTCATTGTAATTGATTTTAAGTTTATGAATAAATTTTATGATACAAAGTTGCAAGTTTATGCCAAAGTAAGTCTTACACTATTTCATGATAATGTTACATGTTTCACATGTTTGTGTTGTTTTTTATGAATTGTTTATTGCAAGGATGTCTTCGAGAGCATATCAACAAACTCAGTGTGACATTTCAGACACCGCTCCAGGCTCAATAATCATCGTGTGGCAATTGGGCAAGAGGTGTTGTTGTTTTTCTACTCAGAACAACACTTGCATTGTCCTGTGTGCAAAACATTCTTAATAATTCCTTCAACTTCATTTGCAGAGTCTGTCATTACTTCTTCAACTAGACCGCCAAAACTCGAAGCCATCATTGCTGGATTCATTCTTGAGATATAGGTTTTTCCGTCATGTTTTTCGTAAACACTAACACGGCAAGGCATCATGGATGCTATAATTCGTCCAGAATCTTGCTCTAGAATTTTACTTGAATGAGCTGGATGACATAATGAAAACACTTTTACGGGCAATATCGTTTTGCCATGTTTTTCTATTGTTTTCTGTAAATCATATATATGAGATATATTCCATGATTTACATTCAATTTCTTGTGATAATCTTTCTACCGTTGTGGAGAAATCGTATGGGCTTACATTCTCAGTGAAAGCGCTATTTATCATATCGTTCTTTTCTTCTTGCATGATAATAAGGATTAATTAATTTTTCTTTTTATTTATGTTTAATACAAAGTTAATGAAAAAACGTGTTTTAACAAAAAATCATTTCAATTAACACAAGAAATAAACGGATTTTGATGGTTTTTTTGTCAATCAGTTTTTGATGTGAATACTATTCATTAGAATTGCTGTTCTCATGTGAAACTTTTTTTCTAAACAAATGCAGTTTTTTAGTTAGTTATGGTCGATTTTCTCTACATTTGCAAAAATTTTCAATCTTCCATGCTCAATCGACGTTTGTTGCGTATCAAAATTTTTCAGGCTTTATATTCATATTATCAGAGTGATTCTGAAGACTTCATGCCTGCAATGAAAAACCTTATGAAGTCGCTGACAAAGATGCATGAGCTGTTTATTTTAAATCTATCATTACTGGTCAAAATTGCCGATATGATTGATGAGCGGTTTGAAGAAGGCAAGCAGAAACATATTAAAACAGGGAAAGATTCTGAAGAGTTGAAGCGACTTTCAGACAATATCGTCATTGAGAATCTTCGGAATAATCAATCCATTGCTGCATACATCAGAGAGTATAAAATTCAGTGGGGCGGAGAAAGCGATATGTTAAGAAAAATCGCACGTTCTGTTGAAGAAACTCCTGATTATCAGGATTATAGAAGTACTCCTGACGACGGATCTGACATTCAGTTTTTGAAAAGTTTGTATAAGAACTATATTTATGGAAATGAACTGTTTCTGTCAAAACTTGAAGAACAGAATATTCACTGGGGTCAGGATCAGTATTACATAGGGATTATTTTGATGTCATATCTTAAGAAAGAATCTTTTTTCAATGATTCGACTCTCGAAGTTCCTGGTATATACAAACCACTTAGTTTTGAAGATTCTGAGAGTGATGAGAATTTCGTGAAAATTTTATTCAGAGAGACAATTCGCAATGCAGCAGAATATGAAAAGGTTATTTTTCAATATCTTGAAAATTGGGAACCAGAAAGAATTGCGCTGAGCGATTTGATAATCATGAGAATGGCATGTGCTGAAATACTTACGTTTGACCAAATACCCGTCAAGGTTTCATTGAATGAGTATATTGAGATGTCAAAGACTTTTTCAACACCAAAAAGTAAAATTTTTGTCAATGGAGTCTTGGATAAGGTGATTTCTCACTACAATAGAGAAGGTAAGATTGAAAAAATAGGAAGAGGTTTGCAGGAAAGTTAGTAATTTTGTAATTGTTTATAAGATTATATAGTATGAAGATATTGCGTAATTTATGTTTGATTGCTCTTGTTTTGCTGTTTGCTTCTTGTCAGAATAGTAAAAAAAGAGATCAGCTTCCAGGTGAGATAGTGAATAACCCATTGAGTGCCGATAATCCTGGCGATCCCTCCAAAATGCCTTTTATCAGTTTTGAGAAAACGGAATATGATTTCGGACGTATTTATGATGGAGAACGAGTAAAATGTGCTTTCAAATTTAAAAATACAGGGCAGAGTGATTTGATTATCACCAGTGTCAAAGGTTCATGCGGATGTACTGTTCCGGAATATCCTGAAACACCAATCAAACCCGGAGAGGGTGGATCAATTTCGGTTGAATTTAACAGCAGTGGTCGCAAAGGAGTTCAGAGCAAAGCTGTTACAGTAACCACAAATGCACAACCACCTACTGTGGTATTATCTATAAAAGCCATGGTTATTGAGCCCTAATTATTAGAATATTTAACTTTTAAAATAAAAATATGAATCAGATTCTTTACATTTTAATGGCCCCCTCAAAAGACGGTGCCGGTGGAGGTGCCTCTACTTTTATTATGATGCTTTTACTCGTTGTGGTATTTTGGTTTTTCTTTATAAGACCACAGATGAAAAAGACCAAGGAACTTCAAAAGTTCAGAAAGAGCCTCGATAAGGGTCAAAAGATTATTACTATTGGTGGAATTCATGGTAAAATTGTCGAAATGGGTGAAACTACAGTAATTATTGAAACAGAAGGACAGGGTAGACTTAAAATTGAAAAATCTGCAATTGCTGCAGAATTCAACCCTGAACAGATGCAGAAATAACATTGTAAAATATTGATAATGAGAACTACGTGCTAATCATTGCATGTAGTTCTTTTTTTATAAGCGTTTGTTTTTGAAATTTTTTACAGTCATGTGATGGGCAATCAATTTAAATATACTTGCCAGATTAGGAAAATTCCTGAAAGAATAAAAACAACCCCAACAATTCTCCTGAACCAAAATTCAAATGCTTTAATCCTGTTGTAGAATTTTCCGGCAGCAGATATTGTAAATGCAATTAAAAAGGCGAAAAGGATTACAGGCAAGGCTGTGGCAAATGAAAAAACAACAGGTAAGAGCAGCCCTTCAGGACTTGTCAGTGTAAGAGGAATAAGCATCATGAAATATAGCACGCCGCTATATGGACAGAATGAAAGCGCGAAAACAATTCCAAGAAATAAAATGCTCCAGAAGGATCCATTTTTACTTTTTTCTTCTGCTTTCTGTGCCAGTTTGCCCGAACTTGAAAACTTTATCCGTATCAGATCAAACATAAAAATACCAATGATTACCAGCAATGGTCCAAGAATTCGTTCGCCGTATGTTCCGAGAAATCTCTGGATATTCATCTGATTTGCACCCATAAGGAACAAAGCAGCAACTCCCACATACGTAATTGTCCTTCCGAGTGTGTATATCAACCCATGCCAAATAATTGCTTTTTTGCTTGTAATGTTGCGGCTGAGAAAACCAATGGCGCTGATATTAGTCGCAAGCGGACATGGACTAATCGTGGTCATTAATCCCAGTACCATTGCTGAAATAATGGGCATTTCAGTATTTGTGTAGAAGTTATTCAGCAATTGATGAATACTCTGAAACATTGCTCTGGTTTATTGATTTAGATAAGTATCTATGACACTCCTCATTTTTTCTTTCAGTTTGTGAGGCTCTGCCGTTGCTGTTTGAAATGCCAAATCTGTGAGGTCTTCAACCTGATTTCCTGAAGAGATGAACAGGGATGACCAACTCACATTGAATTTTTCAGAAATTTCGCTGTTTGCTTCTTCGTCAAAGTTGATGGAAAAAAAGCGTACATCCTTGTTTTTGTATTCATCATTAACAATTTCGTTGGCCACTTTCTCAATTTCCAGACATGTGGTACAACGCCTTGTTGCATGAAAATAAAAAACATCAACTTTTGCAATTCCATACTCTGTTTTTGTAGAATCTATATTTTCAGATTCAGAGGTTTTACTGTTGCCACAAGATGTCAAGGAAACACCAATGACTGCAATAAATAATATTTTCAGTAAGTTCTTCATACGTTTTGTTCTGTGTTAAGAATAATTTTTGTTAATTCATTTTTTGAAGGAACAGTACCGCTAAAAATTACTTTACCGTCAATGACCAGTCCGGGTGTGCGCATAATGCCATATTCCATGATTTTCATGATGTCATCCACCTTTTCAACAGTCGCTTGAATATTATTTTCAGCGATAACTTCTCTTGTTAGATTTTCAAGTGTTTTGCACTTGGGGCATCCAGTGCCTAATATTTTGATTTCCATAATTTTATGATTTAAATTTGATGTGATGGTTGATTTGTTTATGATTTTAAAATAAAGAACCATAAATAATTCCCGTAATAGTTGCCATTACAATAACAAGGCTCACATACACTATTGTTTTTTGAGTTCCCAAAACGCCGCGGATGACTAGCATATTTGGTAACGAAAGCGAAGGACCTGCGAGCAGAAGAGCGAGAGAAGGGCCTTTTCCCATTCCCGAGGCAATAAGTCCCTGAAGAATAGGTATTTCTGTTAAAGTTGCAAAATACATAAAAGCTCCGATAATAGATGCCGAGAAATTTGCAAATAGAGAATTGCCACCCACGAGCCATGCCACCCATTCATTTGGGATAATACCTGCAATGGTTTTGCCGTCGTGAGTAGAACCAAGCAAGAAACCTGCAATCACAACACCGATTGCCAGAAGGGGCATGATTTGTTTTGCAAAATCCCAACTTTGAATTGTCCATTCGCGGTTTTCAGAATCATTTTTATCTTTCAGTGTAATGATACTCAATGCAATAATTCCAACAAGCATGGGAACCAGAGGACTGAGTTTGGCATTTTCTATGTAAAGGGTTGATAGTACAGCTGCTAGCACCGTGCCCAGAACTCCAAGCATAACCTTCCACCAGGTGATTTTTAGAATTTTTATAAGAGAGAATACAAGAAACAACGAGAAAAACCCGGTAATATACCATTTGTATGAAAAAATCCAGTACCATGTGCTTGTTGTATCACCCTTGGCTGGACTTCCCCAGTTAGCAATAACCAGAATCAGTATCAGTGTGAAAAGGTGAAGAGCAGTTTGCCACATGGGGCGCTTTTCGGGCATGGAAGGGAAGTTCATTTGCTCTTCGCGTTTTGCTTTTTCTTCTTTTCTGTAAATAAATGACATCATCATGCCGATGATAACTGCAAAAGTGACGGCTCCGATGACGCGTGCAACGCCCATTTCAAATCCCAAAATTCTGGCAGTAAGAATGATAGCAAGAATATTGATGGCAGGGCCAGAATATAGAAAGGCAATGGCAGGACCCAGTCCGGCTCCCCGTTTGTGAATACTTGAAAACAAAGGGAGGATTGTACAACTACATACAGCTAGGATTGTCCCCGAAAAGGCTGCAACAGAGTATGCAAGCCACTTTTTAGCATTTGCTCCGAAATATTTGAGCACCGATCCCTGACTTACAAATACTGAAATAACTCCCGCAATAAAAAAGGCAGGAAGCAGGCACAAAATAACATGTTCGCGAGCATACCATTTAGCAAGATCAAGTGCGGCTGCCAATGATGTGTTGAATCTGGTGCTTTCTAGAGGCAAAAAGAAAGCGGCTACAAATATTACTATGATCCAGATCAGAATCTTTAGTTCTTTTTTTGTTTCCATAGTTTTTAAGCACTTCAATTATTAATTCATATACGAATCGATCGTTGCTCTCATTTTTATTCTAAGTTGTTCGGGATCTGACATGATCACTTCCAGAGCAAAACTAGTCAGTTCTTCTGTCTCATCTTCTGATGCAATGAGCAAGGTGGTTTTCATGATTGAGTATCTGCTGCAGATGTCTTCATTTTCAATGTTTTCATAGTCAACAGAATGATATTCCAAATCTTTACCTGCATATTCATCCTTAACAAATTCTTGTACAAATTCTTCAATAGTCAAGCATGTGGGGCATCGCCTTTCTCTGTGAAAGTAAAAGACTTCAACTTTGGCTTGTCCATATTCGAGACCACTTTTTGAGTTCTTGTTGTCTGCTGTTTGATTGCAGGAGTTAAATAAAAACAATGTGTGAATGAAAAGAAGAAAGTATAATACTGGTTTCATGTTGGTTTAGTTTTTTAAAAGTTCAGAAAAGAGTTGTTTTGCGTTGTCAAAATTTTCGCGGTTTAAACAATATTTGATGTACGGAGGTTCAATTTCTCCTTGAATTAAGCCTGCATGTTTGAGTTCCTTCAGGTGTTGCGATAATGTGGAGCGTCCTACGGGCAGTTCATCCACCAAGTCACCACTATAGCAGCACGAATGCATGTGTGACAACTTGCGTATAATATACGATCGCACTGGATGGCTCAAAGCTTTTGCAAATTGTGCCAAGAGGATGTCTTCTGGATTAAAATTTGGTTTTTTACTCATGATTTCATTTTACTATTTCGCAAAATAACGAAATGATTTTTACTTATGCAAATTTTTTCGCAAAACAGACTTTATGCTTTTGCAAAACTTAATGGCAGCAGATGTTCGGTATTTATTTTTTTTACTCTGACAGTTGTGAGAAAAGATGGTTCCCTTTTATAGTTGCAGGTGCTTATTCACAACATATTTTAATTCTTTCAAACTGATTGGTTTTGCAAGAAAATCATCACATCCTGCATCAAGTGCGTTTTGTACATTTTCGGGTCGTGCATAGGCAGTTTGCATAATGATGGGGATATTGGGTGCAAACTTTTTAATTTCTTTCGTTGCATCAATGCCCGATCCATCTTCCAACTTTACATCCATAAATACAATATCAAAATGATTTGTTTTGCACATTTCAATGGCTCCTTCTACACTCGAAGTAACGAATAATTCAGCTTGAAATTCAGAAAGTGCATTTTCCAGAAAAAGAACATTCAGATTTTCATCATCTACAATCAATATCTTGGGTTTTGTGATGGCTTTGCCATTTTCTTCAACTGTAGTTTCTGTTTGTGTAATGTTACTGGGTTGTTTAATAGGATGAGAAAAATAAAATTTTGATCCCTTGCCTAATGTTGATTCAAGCCCAACTTGACCGCCAAGCATCTCAACATAGGCTTTCATAATTGAAAGTCCCAAGCCAGAGCCTTTCATTTCTGTTGTTTGTGCATTTTCACAACGATAAAACCTGTCAAATATACGAGCTTTTTCTGTTGGATGAATACCAACACCACTGTCTGATACTGAGAAAACTAGCATCTCATTACTCACTTGTTTGCAGTCAACAATAACATGTCCTTTATTTGTGTATTTTATTGCATTGTTGATTAAATTAATGAAAATCTGTTCGAATTTTACACGATCAGTATATACTGAGCATGTGTCGAAGAAATCAGCAATATTGAAAATCATTTCAATATCTTTTTTTTCAGGAATTTGGTTGTTGTATATGGATTGAAGGTGGATAAAGAATGGCTTGATTTCAACCTCCTCGTGCCTTAGATTCATTTGTCCTGTTTCTATGAGTGATATCTCAATAATATCATTGATAATGGATAGGAGCTGAGTGGTGCTCTGCTGAATGATTCCAGAAAACTTTTTAACTTGTTCTGCATTTTCTGCTGACTGTTCAAGAAGCGATGCAAATCCAACGATGGAATTCATGGGAGTTCTAATTTCATGAGAAAGATTTGCAAGAAATGATGATTTAAGCTTGTCATTTTCTTCCGCTTTTTCCTTTGCTATCTTAAGTTCTATGTTGGTCTTCTTGATTTTGATTTCTGCTTCTTTCAATTCGGTGACATCGGTCATGGTTCCCACATATCCATTAAACTGATTGCCAATGAAATCGGGAACTGCATAGCCCAAAACCCATACGGTGGTTCCATCTTTTCTTACCAGCCTGTATTCTGCTTTTGAAGCCACACGCTTTGCCACACGTTCTTGCCATTCATCAACGACTTGTTTGTGGTCATCAGGGTGTACTATATCTAGCCACCCTAAGCCAAATGCATCTTCAGCTGGTACTGAAGTCATTTTGCTCCATGCGGGATTTACAAAAGTAGTCTCTCCTAGAGTATTGGTTCTGAATATACCCACTGGCGAGCTCATAGAAAGAGTGTGGAAAAGTGCTGTTGCGGCTTCAGCTTCTTTTTCCATTCGCTTTTTATCATCAATATTCCTTGCAAAACCCAAAATTCTTTCTGTGCCTCCAATGGTCGCCTTTGTTAACGTAAGTTCAATCCAGAATAAAGTCCCGTCTGCTTTTTTTCCCTTCCATTCAAAACATGTATCGCCTATTTTTCGCGTTTCTTCAATTTTCTCAAATGCAGCTTCAGGAGTAAAGCCGTCTCCCATAGCAAACACTTCATCAAAGGGTAGTTTTGTAAATTGTTCTTTTGACTCATAACCAAACATATCCAGAACTGTTTGGTTCACTTCAAGGATTTCTCCTGTATCGTAGTCATGAATATAAATACCATTTTTTGAAGAATCGAAAATTTCTTTATAATTTTTTTCTATTACTTGGAGATGTGTATATGTTTCTTCTAGCTCACGAGTTTTTGCTTTTATTTTCGTTCTTAAAATAATGAAATAAAAGATTATAAGTATCAATGATGCAGACGAAATAATCACAAAAATCATAAATGCACTAATAGGAGATGACTTCTCTTTTTCATTTTTAATATTTTCTAGATGATTTGACCAGGTGTCTTGAATATACTTAATGTCAAGCTTTTCTTTTCGTACAATGTCATTAATAATATCAACAAAAACACTCTGGGGGGTGCCGTTATTATCAATAAATGTTTTAGGATTATTTTTAGATACATCAACCTTTACAAGTTCTCCACATACACTTGTATAAACTCCCACAATAAGTAAAAGATAAACAATTGTTTTTTTCATGGGACACAGAAATAATATAGCAAAGTTATATAATTAATCCATATACATCTATTTTATAGACCAAATGCAGAATTAATTATTCCCAGCTTTTTGCTATGGAGCGAAAAACTTCTCCTCGTTCTTCAAAATTTTTGAACTGATCGTAGCTTGATGCTGCAGGCGAGAGCAGGCAGATACCGCCTTTTGGTGTATTTTTCAATGCACTGATTGTACATTGCTTGAAATCAGCATGATACTGTATTGTTTTTTTAGAATGCTTGTTCTTCAGACTGTCAAACATTCTTTTTCCTACCACGCCATAACAAAAAATGCCATCCACATCACTTTGTACGAGTTTTTCGAATAAAACATCGTAATCAATTCCTCTGTCCATTCCGCCAAGAATAAGGGATGCAACAGGTTTTAGAGCTTCTATGGCGGCAAGCGTTGCCTCAGGAATTGTTGCAATGCTATCGTTGTAGCAAATGATTCCAGAGGGAGTTTCAACTTTTTCCATTCTGTGTGGCAATCCCTGGAATGTGGACAATCCTTTGTGCATGTTTTCCGCAGATATATCAAAACAATCGCAGGCGCAAATGGCTGCAAGGCAGTTTGAAATATTATGTATTCCGCTGATGGTTAAGTCCTTATCGTCTGCAATTTTTAAAACTTGATCTTTATGGAAAAATAGAGAGCCTTTGTCAAACCATGCTCCGTGATGGGAGTGGGGCTTTAATGAATAATTCAAAATATTACACTTCAGCCCATCGGCACTTTTCATAACTTCAGGCTCGTCATTGTTGAGTATCACACAGTCATCAGGTTTTACGAATTTGAAAATGTTTCTTTTGGCATTGTAATATTTTTCAACATCAGGATAATAATCAAGATGTTCGGGATACAGATTTAGCAATATACTCACTTTTGGAGCTGCAGAAATATATTGAAGCTGATGCGAAGATACTTCAAAAACAGCAACAGGACTTGATTCCAATCGTTCCATCACATCAAAGGGAGGTATTCCTATATTTCCTGCTAGGGGTACTTTGTCAAATTGGGTTTCGAGCATGTGTGCAATGAGTGATGATGTTGTGCTTTTTCCCTTGGTGCCAGTGACGGCAATAATTTTATGCCCAAAATTTTTAAACAGAAAGTCTGTTTGTGATGTGATTTTTACATTGATCGGTATTTTTACATGGAATAATGAAATACCAGGAGTTACAAAAAGCAAACTACAGTGCTGAAAGCAATTCATATAATTCTCGCCACTCATCAGTTTTGAGTTTTGATCTTCACTGACTTCGTGATTCAGAAAGACATTTGCGTTTTTGTCGGCGACAATGAGCTGTTGGTTAGGAAGATGTGCTCTGATAGTTTTATATGTGGACCGTCCTTCACGTCCGAATCCAAGAATCCCGATGGTGCTGTGACCTGATAATTCAGATTTAAACAGTTCTGATATATTTTTTGAGTTGCTCATACATTGAGTCTGATAAAAAATGTTGAGTATCGAAATTCTGATATATGGATAGAAAAAAATGGTTTTTTTCTATGGAATAATATTTTTCACTTTTTTTGAAAAAGTCAATCAAAAATGGAAGTTCTTTTCCATTAAAATGATAATCAATACTATAGCTGAGTGCAAGATTGATTTCAGATGGCGTTCCCACACATTCAAAAGGCTTAATACTATCCATTCCTGTCAGTTGTCTGAAAATTGGGAATAGGTCTTGATTGCTGAATAAATCGTCCCCGAAAATTTCCATAATAGCGTCTGGCCCTACAAACGGCAGAAGAATGATTGCTGTGAACAGACATTTCGGGCATTTTCCACACCAGATATTACTTTTACTTCCTGCATTGCAACTTCTGAAATGAGGATGGTGGGCAGTGAGTTTGCTGAAAATGTATGCGA
>Ga0265295_1002804_pt1 | contig 26578 bp, 19 predicted proteins | sample Munlansysbiofilm_FD_192503 | JGI IMG/M metagenome (GOLD analysis project Ga0265295, IMG submission 192503) | Leachate microbial communities from a municipal landfill in Southern Ontario, Canada - Methane capture system biofilm | ecosystem: Engineered > Solid waste > Landfill > Unclassified ... | reverse complement strand
GCCTGCAGTGAAAAAGGACAACAATGGCTGACGCATCTGGACCCGCCACGCCGATGAACGCTCCCGCCGCCCCCCTGCGACGCAAGATGATCACAGGCGGCAGCGCGCTGCTCCTGCTGCTGCCCGTCGTGCCGCGCCTGGCGCAGGCCGCCACCATTCTGGCGGTGCGTACCTGGCCCGCAGACGAATACACGCGCGTCACCCTGGAAATGGACACCGAACTGAAGGCCGAGCACTTCATGCTCGATGGCCCGCACCGTCTGGTGGTGGATATCGATGGCCTGCGCCTGAGCCCCGCCATCAACGACCTGGTATCCAAGATCCGCCCCAACGATCCCTACATCAGCGCGGTGCGCGCGGGTCAGAACCGCCCCGACGTAGTGCGCCTGGTATTCGATCTGAAACAGGACGTCGCTCCGCAGGTCTTTACCCTGAAACCCATCGGTGAATACAAGTACCGCCTGGTACTGGATCTGTACCCCAAGGTCGCCCAGGACCCCCTGATGGCCCTGCTGAAAGACGCAGAAAACGATCCGCTGGCCGGCATCCTGGAAAGCCTCGCGCAGAACAGCCCCACCGAAGCCCCCATCCCCTCGGTAGAAGGCCAGAAACTGCCGCCGGTCGCCCGCAGCAAGCAGCCCGAAAGCACCTCGACGCCGCCCCAGCCACGCCCACCAGCGCCCGCCACCCGCCCAAACCGTCCGAATCGCCCGATTCTGATCGCCTTGGACCCCGGTCACGGCGGTGAAGATCCAGGGGCTATCGGCAAGCGCGGCACACGCGAAAAAGACGTCGCCTTGCAGATCGCACACCGGCTGAAAAAACTGATCGACGCCCAGCCCAATATGCGCGCCTACCTGACCCGGGACCGCGATTATTTCGTGCCGCTGAACGTGCGGGTGCAAAAGGCCCGCCGTGTCCAGGCCGACCTGTTCATCTCCATCCACGCCGACGCCTGGATCAAGCCATCGGCGCGAGGTTCGTCGGTCTGGGCGCTGTCGCAGAACGGCGCCACCAGTTCCGCCGCCCGTTGGCTGGCGAAAAAGGAAAACGACGCCGACCTGATCGGCGGAGTGAACCTGGGGGCGCACAACGCCCAGGTAGCCAAAGTGCTGCTGGACCTGTCCACCGGCGCCCAGATCAATGACTCCATCCGGGTCGGCACCCAGGTTCTGAACGAGATCGGCAAGATCAACAAGCTGCACAAGAACCGCATCGAACGCGCCGGATTTGCCGTACTGAAGGCGCCGGACATCCCCTCGATCCTGATCGAGACGGCCTTCATCAGCAACCCCCAGGAAGAACTGCTGCTGCGATCCCCGGCGCACCAGCAGCGCATCGCCCAGGCCGTGCTCAGCGGCATCCAGGATTATTTCTCGGCAAACCCCGCGCTGGCGCGACGCACCTGATGCATCGCTGAATCCAGCGGCTGGCTGACCGATCCCGCCGATGTCCGTGGCGCGAGGCCAGCGGCATCAGGAAGTCCCGGAACGTTCTCCTGGAACCGCCTTGCGGCTGCGCAGCAGTTTCCACAACACGCCGCCCGCCGCAGGCACGGCCGCCGCCCCCACACCGACCAGCACAATGGTGTTGAGGTGTTCCTTGATGATGGGGACATTGCCGAAAAAATATCCCAGGGTGATCAGCCCAGCGATCCAGGCAACGGCCCCCAGCGCGTTGTAGAGCTGGAACGCCAGCCAGCGCATGCCCGCGACCCCGGCGACGAAAGGCGCAAAGGTCCGGAACAGCGGCAGGAACCGCGACAGCATGATGGTCTTGCCACCGTGCTTTTCATAGAACAGATGGGTCTTGACCAGGGCCTTGCGATCCAGGAAGCGGTAATCGCGCGAAAAGACCTTGGGGCCGATAAAGCGCCCCACCTGGTAATTGACGGTATTGCCCAGGATGGCGGCCACGATCAGGATGCCCCCCAGCAGGACGGGATCCAACAGGCCGGAAGCGCCAAAGGCCCCGGCAATGAACAGCAGCGAATCCCCAGGCAGGAATGGCAGCACCACCAGCCCTGTTTCGCCGAAAATGATGAGTGCCAGGATCAGGTAGATCCAGGCCCCGTATTGCGCCACCCAGACCCCCAGATGCTGGTCGATGTGCAGGATGAGTTGGAAAAGTTCAGCCATGTGGCCGCGAGACCTCGCAAGAAAGGGACGGGAACAAGCTCTCACTATAATCGTTTTCATGATGCGAACCATTGCCGCCCTGCCCGATATCCTGATCAACCAGATCGCTGCGGGCGAAGTCATTGAACGCCCCGCCTCCGTGCTCAAAGAGCTGCTGGAAAACGCCCTGGACGCCGGCGCCCGGGCCATCGAAATCCGCCTGGATGGCGGCGGCATCCGCCGCATCCTGGTGGCCGACGACGGCCATGGCATCCCGCCCGGCCAGCTGGCGCTGGCCCTGCAGCGCCATGCAACCAGCAAGATCACGTCCCTGGCGGAACTGGAATCGGTGGCCTCGCTGGGATTCCGCGGCGAGGCCCTGGCCTCGATCGCCTCGGTCGCCCAGCTGACCCTGACCTCGCGCACCGCCGGGGACACGCAAGCCTGGCAGATCGCCGCCGGACAAACGGACCCCACCCCCGCCGCTGGGCCTGTGGGCACGCGGGTGGACGTGCGCCAGCTGTTCGACCACATCCCCGCGCGGCGCAAGTTCCTGCGCAGCGAACAGACGGAATACGCGCATTGCCTGGATGCCGTCGAACGCATTGCGCTGGCACATCCGCACGTGGCCTTGCGCGTGTTCCACAACGACAAGCCGCAGCGCAACTGGCCGGCCACCGACATCCACGGCCGCATCCGCGACGTGCTGGGCGAAGAATTCACATCCCAGAGCCTGCCCGTCTCGGCCGAACAAGGGCTGGTCGCCCTGGAAGGCTGCATCACGCGGCCGACCTTCGCCCGCAGCCGCGCCGACCGGCAATACCTGTACGTCAACGGCCGCTATGTGCGCGATCGCACGGTCTCCCATGCGGTGCGCCAGGCCTATGCCGATGTGCTGCACGGCGACCGCCAGCCGGCTTTCGTGCTGTTCCTGACGCTGGACCCGGCGGGGGTGGATGTCAACGTGCACCCGGCCAAGCACGAGGTCCGTTTTCGTGACAGCGGGGCCGTGCACCGCTACGTCGCGCAAACCCTGGGCGAGGCGCTCGCGGGACGCGGCGGCGCTGCGGCGGACAGCCCCGCCAGCGCCCCCCCCACGCCGACGGACGGCAATGGCAATGCAGCTGGCGGAACGCAGCCCGGAACGCCCGGCACGGTAACCCCCTACCCATCCCGCATCCCGGTCCAGCAACGCTTTGCGCTGAACGACCGGATCTCGGCCCAGGACTGGCGCAAGCTGTATCAGCCCCTGGATGCCGACGCCCGCACGACGGCGGCGGACCCCGAGCTGGGACACGCAGCCCCCCCGCGAGCCACAGCGGGCGATCCCCCCCGGATGCCTGGACAGGGGGCCCCGGCTGCCGCGACCACGGCCGACATCGACCTGCCCCTGGGCATGGCGCTGGGCCAATTGCACGGCATCTACATCCTGGCCCAGAACACGCGCGGCCTGGTCCTGGTGGACATGCACGCCGCGCACGAGCGCGTGGTCTACGAATCCCTGAAACAGGCCCTGGACCAGGCGCCCCTGCCCGCGCAGGAACTACTGGTGCCGGTGGTATTCACCGCCACGGAAATCCAGGTCGCCACCGCGCAAGCGCACCAGGACACGCTGGATGACCTGGGCCTGCGGATCCGCGCCACCGGCCCGGCCTCGCTGGCCGTGCGCGCCGTGCCGGCCCTGCTGGCCCGGGGCGACATCGAATCCCTGGCGCGTGGGGTGCTGGCCGACATCGAGCGCATTGGTCATTCGGCCCGGCTGCGCGAGCAGCGCAACGAACTGCTGTCGACCATGGCCTGCCACGGCGCAGTGCGCGCCAACCGGCGTTTGACGCTGGACGAGATGAATGCCCTGTTGCGCCAGATGGAACGCACTGAGCGCGCCGACCAGTGCAACCATGGCCGCCCAACCTGGTTCCAATGGAGCCTGAACGACCTGGACAAGCTGTTCATGCGGGGACAGTGATCCGATGCCGCCCACTCGTCTCCCCCACGATCCAGCAGACGGCATGCCCCCGGCCCCCGTACTGCTCTGCCTGGCCGGGCCGACCGCATCGGGCAAGTCGGCGGCATCGATGGCGCTGGCACGGCGCTGGCCGATCGAAATCATCGTCATGGATTCAGCCACCATCTACCGGGGCATGGACATCGGCACCGCCAAACCTTCGGCCGAGGAACGCGCATGCGTGCCGCACCACCTGCTGGACATCCGCGACCCGGCACAGGCCTATTCCGCCGCCGAATTCGCCCGCGACGCCGCGGCGCTGGCGCGGGACATCCGTGCGCGTGGCCGGATTCCCCTGCTGTGCGGAGGCACGATGCTGTACTACAAGGCCCTGCGCGAGGGCTTGAACGAGTTGCCCGAGGCCGACCCGGCCATCCGCCGCGAACTGGATGAAGAGGCCCAGGAACGCGGCTGGCCCGCCCTGCATGCCGAACTGGCCCGCGTGGATCCCGTCACGGCGGCCAGGCTGGCACCCAACGACAGCCAGCGCCTGCAGCGCGCGCTGGAAGTCTGGCGCAGCAGCGGCCGCCCCATGAGCGCCTGGCTGGCGCAACAACCGCCGACGCCCTTGCTGCCTGGCTGGCGTTTCGAGACGATCAGTCTGGAACCATCGGACCGGGCCGTGCTGCATGCCCGCATCGCCCAGCGCTATCACGCCATGATCGACGCCGGGCTGCTGGACGAGGTGCGCGCCCTGCATGCCCGCGCCGATCTGCACCCTGGCCTGCCATCGATCCGTTGCGTGGGCTACCGGCAGATCTGGGATCATCTGGACGGGCGCGTTTCCCTGGATCAGGCCATCGAACAGGCCATTGCGGCCACCCGCCAGTTGGCCAAGCGCCAGATCACCTGGCTGCGCGCGCTGCCGGGACGAAAGACCGTTGATTGCCTGTCGGATCGGGTGGCGGAACAAGTCGCTGCGGCCTGCGAGCCCATGCTGGCACCAGCGCTGAACGCCTGAGTCCCGATCAGACCACGAGCGTCTGAGCCCCGTCTGCCGCCTGGGGTTCGATTTCGCCCAGGACATGGACGGTTTCGCCCTGGGCACGCAGGGTGGCGGCAATGGCATCGGCCTGGGCCGCATCCACCACCAGCACCATGCCGATACCGCAATTGAACACGCGCGTCATTTCCTGATCGGCCACGCCACCCTGGGTCTGCAGCCACTGGAACAGCGCCGGCCATGACCAGGCATCCCGGTGCAGGCGGGCGCACAGGCCCGGCCTGAGGATGCGCGGCACGTTTTCCAGCAGGCCCCCGCCGGTGATGTGCGCCAGACCCTTGATCCCCGCGCCATGGGCCGCCAGGGCGGCCAGCACGGATTTGACGTAGATGCGGGTGGGTTCCATGACCACGTCGGCCAATGGGCGACCGCCCAGGTCCTGGTCGGGACGCGCACCGGCATGCTGCAGGATCTTGCGCACCAGAGAATAGCCGTTGGAATGCGCGCCACTGGAAGCCAGCCCCAGCACCGTGTCACCGGCCTGGATGCTGGCGCCGTCGATGATCGCGGATTTTTCGACGACGCCGACTGCAAAGCCCGCCAGATCGTATTCGCCGTCCGGGTACATGCCGGGCATTTCTGCAGTTTCGCCGCCGATCAGGGCGCATCCGGCCAATTCGCAACCGCGCGCAATCCCGCCCACGACACGGGCCGCCGTATCCACGGACAGTTTGCCGCAGGCGAAGTAATCCAGGAAATACAGGGGTTCGGCCCCCTGGACCAGAATGTCGTTGACGCTCATGGCGACCAGGTCGATGCCAACGGTGTCGTGGCGCTGCCATTCGAAGGCCAGGCGCAGTTTGGTGCCCACCCCATCGGTGCCGGACACCAGCACCGGTTCGCGCAGGTGGCGCGGGATCTCGAACAAGGCGCCGAAGCCGCCGATCCCCGCCATCACGCCGGGGCGCATCGTGCGGGCAGCCAGGGGCTTGATGCGATCGACCAGCGCATCGCCGGCATCGATATCGACCCCGGCATCGCGATAGGTCATGGAGGGGGAAGAGCCTTGTGTCATGAGAAAAACCGCCGAATGTGCAAGAATTGCAGGTTTGGATATTGGCCTGATTTTACGATGAAGTTCCCCCCAGCATGACGCACGACCGGACCCCGCCTTCAACACAGCCCCAGGCGCGGCAATTATTGCTCGATATCCTGCCGGGCACGATGCCGTCGCTGGATGGTTTCGTGCCCGGCGCAAACCTGGCTGCGCTGGAGGCCGTGCGGGCACTGGCCCCTGGTCGCGCCGTCTACCTGTGGGGCGGCACCGGTTCGGGGCGCAGCCATTTGCTGCGTGCCCGGGCGCAGGGCGCAGGCTGCCATTATCTGGATGCGCGCGCGCCGGCGCAGCGCCTGCACGCCCTGGCCACCGACGAGGATCAGGCCCTGTCCCTGGTGGCGGTGGACGATGTCGCCGACCTGAACCCGGCTGCCCAGGCGGCGCTGTTTGCCCTGTTCAACCGCTGGCGCACCGCCGCCGGCACGCCAGGTGCCTTCGCCCTGCTGGTGTCGGGCGACCGCGCGCCCCTGTCCATGCCCCTGCGCGAAGACCTGCGCACCCGCCTGGGCTGGGACCTGGTCTACCGCCTGGAACAACTGTCCGACGAAGACCGTGCCCAGGCTCTGCGCGACCGCGCCCAGCAACGCGGACTGCAGCTGTCCGACGAGGTTCTGCACTGGATCCTGACCCGCTGCGACCGCAACATGGGACGCCTGACGGCGTTGATCGACAGCCTGGACCAATATTCCCTGGCCCGCCACCGCCCCATCACCCTGCCCCTGTTGAAAGACCTGCTGGCCGATGCGCCAGCCATCCCGAGGACCCCATGACTGCGCCGACTCACCTGGCCCTGTTCGATCTGGACCACACCCTGCTGCCCTTTGACAGCGATTATCAATGGGCCGAATTCCTGGCGCGCACTGGCCGCGCCGGCGACCCCGAAGCCGCCCGCCGCCGCAACGACGATCTGATGCGCCGCTACAACGAGGGCACTCTGTCGGCCGAAGAGGCCGCCGATTTCATGCTGGGCCTGTTGCGCCTGGGCCGACCGGAAGAACTCGATCAATGGCACCTGGACTATATGGCCGAAGTCGTCGAACCGGGCATCCTGCCGGCTGCGCGCGAACTGATCGCGGCGCACCAGGACCGCGGCGGGCTGTGCGCCATCGTCACGGCAACCAACGCGTTCGTCACGGGCCCCATCGCCCGGGCCCTGGGCTTCGACCACCTGATCGCCACCATCCCGGAACGCGATGCGCAGGGCGGCTACACAGGCCGCATCGAAGGCACCCCCAGCTTCAAGGCCGGCAAGGTCGTGCGCGTGCGCCAATGGCTCGACGCCCAGGGCCGGCAACTGGAGGACTTCAAGGAATCCTGGTTCTACAGCGATTCCATGAACGATCTGCCCCTGCTGGAAGCCGTGACCCACCCGGTGGCCACCAACCCCAGCCCGGCGCTGCGCGAAACCGCTGCCGGCCGGGGCTGGCGCATCCTCGACCTGTTCGGCACCCTGCAAGACAGCAAATCCTGACAACGACCGGCCAGCCGCACCCGATCCCCCGTTCACAGCGACATGTCCATGACAAGGCCTTAAAATACGCGCCATGCTCAAGCAGACCATCAAGAATTTTGTCTCGCGCCTGTTCGCGACCCCGCCCAGCGGCCCGTCGCGCCTGTCGCGCGACAAGCACGGCATCGACCGGCGCCTGGTATCGCGACACGCGATCAAAGTCTGCGAGGTCCTGAACCAGCACGGGTTCGACGCCTACATCGTGGGCGGCGCGGTACGCGATCTGATCGTGGGCCTGGAACCCAAGGATTTCGACGTCGCCACCAACGCCACGCCCAACCAGGTCCGACCGCTGTTCCGGCGCGCCCGCATCATTGGCCGGCGCTTCCAGCTGGTGCATGTGGTGTTCGGCCAGGAAATCATCGAGACCTCGACCTTCCGGGCACCGTCTTCCGGCAACCAGGAAACCGATGAACACGGGCGCATCCTGCGCGACAACGAATTCGGCACCCACGAACAGGACGCCGCACGGCGCGATTTCACCATCAACGCCCTGTACTACGACCCCCTGAAAGAAGAAGTCATCGATTTTCACCAGGGGGTGGCGGACCTGAAGAACCGCGTGGTGCGCATGATCGGCGACCCCGAAACACGCTACCGCGAGGACCCGGTCCGCATGCTGCGGGCGCTGCGCTTCCAGGCCAAGCTGGGCGCGCGCATCGACCCGGCCACCGCAGCCCCGATCAGCCGGCTGTCGCCGCTCATCGAACACGTCCCGGCCTCGCGCCTGTTTGACGAAACCCTCAAGCTGCTGACCTGCGGCCACGCCATGGACTGCCTGCGCGAACTGCGCCGCTCGGGCCTGATGAAAAGCCTGATCCCGCTGATCGATCGCATCTTCGAAGAAGACGGCGGCGAGGCCTTCGTCGAAATCGCCCTGTCGCGCACCGATGCCCGCGTGCGGGCCGGCAAGCCCGTCAGCCCAAGTTTTCTGTTCGCTGCCCTGCTGTGGCGCCTGGTGCAAAAACGCTGGGCCGCCCTGGTCGCCCAGGGGGTACAGCGCCACGAGGCCCTGATCCGCGCGGCCGATTCGGTCATCGAGGCGCAGATGGACAAACTGGCCATCCAGCGCCGCCACCAGGCCGACATGCGCGAAATCTGGCTGATGCAAGCCCGTTTCGAACGCGCGACGGTGCGTTCGATCTGGCGCATGCTGGAACAACCACGCTTTCGCGCTGCCGTGGATTTTCTGCAACTGCGCGCCGAAGCGCGTGAAGTCGACAGCGTCCTGGCCCAGTGGTGGATGGACTTGGCCAACAGCAACGACGAGCGCCGTTCGCAGATGATCGACACCTGGCAGGCAGGCCACGCCAGCGCGCGCCGCGCGGGCGCGACCCGCAAACGCCGCCGTCGGCGCCGCCCGGCCACCGGCACGGACGGGCTGGCCGCCACCGCACCGGACGGCGGCGCGGCCTGAACACCGGGCGACGATCTGCCGACATGCAGCGCGGCGGATCGTCCAGCACCCCAGACACCATGCCCCCAGACACACTGTCCCTCGACACGCCAACCGTGCTGGCCTGGATCGGCCTGGGTGCCAACCTGGGCGATGCGGCCACCACATTGCGTTGCGCAGCCGCCGAACTGGCCGCAGTGGCCGGCGTGTCCTGCTTGCGGCTCTCGCCCCTGTACGCCACGGCACCGCTGGATTCCTCGGGCCCGGACTACGTCAACGCCGTGGCCAGCCTGCACACCTCGCTGCCGCCGCTGGATCTGCTGGCGGTACTACAGGCCATCGAGCAGCGACACGGGCGGGAACGCCCCTATCGCAATGCCCCGCGCACCCTGGACCTGGACCTGCTGCTGTATGGCAACTGCGCGATCGACCAGCCCACCCTGACCGTCCCCCACCCCCGGATGCACGAGCGCGCTTTCGTCCTGCGCCCCTTGGCGGACCTGGCACCCGGCCTGGTGCTGGCCCAGGGCAGCCTGGCCGATCTGCTGGCCCGTTGCGCGGACCAGCCCATCCGGCGCCTTGCGGACTAAGCCCCCGCGCAGGCGCCGCCCGGCCTGCGCGTCGTTTTGCTGTTGCTTGTGTTCCATCTTCGTCTCCTGTCTGTCGCCGCCGCCCACGCCCTGGATCTGATCGGCGAACGCTGGGCCTTGCTCATCGTGCGCGAACTGATGCTTGGCCCAAAGCGCTTCACCGATCTGCGGGCCGGCCTGGGCCGTATCAGTGCCAACGTGCTCACTCACCGGCTGGCCGAACTGGAAACCGCCGGCATCGTCATCCGCCCCCGGCTGCCTGAACCGGCCGATGCCCGAGCCAGCCGCGCACCTGGATCGTGGTTTACACTGGCGCGCATGGCTTCACAGAATCCTTCCACCATGCCGACCAGCCCTCTGATCCGCCTGGTCGTCGCCTACACCGATACCCGCGTGATTGGCCGCGACGGCGGCATGCCCTGGCATCTGCCCGCCGATCTGGCGCATTTCAAGCGCAGCACCCTGGGGCATCCCATCGTGATGGGGCGCAAGACCTGGCTGTCCCTGGGCCGCCCCCTGCCTGGCCGACGCAACCTGGTGCTGAGCCGCGACCCGGATTTCACTGCGCCTGGCGCCGAATGCCACGCCACCCTGGCCGCCGCCCTGGCCAGCTGCGAACAGGCAAGAATCGTCTGCGTCATTGGGGGCGAACAGATATTCCGCCTGGCCCTGCCACTGGCCGACGAACTGATCGCCACGGAAATCCACGCCGACCTGGACGGCGACACCTGGTTTCCGGAACTCCCCACCGGACATTGGCAGGAAATCGAACGCCTGCCCCAGCCGCCGGAAAACGGCCTGGCCTATGACTTCGTCACGTACCGGCGCATTCCGGGCACCAAGGCCGGTTGAACACAGACAGGATCAACCGCCTGCAGCCTTGGCGCGCGCCCGGATTGCCGTCACGGGTTCGCCTGCGATCCCCCAATTATCGGTATCGACTTCTTCGATGATCACGAACGTGGTCTTGGGGTTCTTGCCCAGGACATCGACCAGCAGCTGAGTGGCGCCCTGAATCAGGCGGGCTTTCTGTTCGGCGGTGGCACCCTCGCGGGTGATCTTGATGTTGACGTAGGGCATGCCGCAATCTCTGGGTCTGGTAGTCTGAAAGGCGAGGATACAAAAGCCCGGCGGACCGCGCAAGGCGGAACCCGCCGGGGGGCAGATCATTGGCCCGTGTCTTGCCAGACGCCGGGCCAGGGAGGCCATCAGGCCGAGACGGGCGTGTCCGCGTAGGATTCCACCGGCGGGCAGGCGCAGCTGAGATTGCGATCGCCCCAGGCATTATCCACCCGGGCGACCGGCGGCCAGTACTTGCGTGCTGCCATGCCGGGCAACGGGAAGGCGGCCTGTTCGCGGGTGTATGGATGCGTCCAGTCCTGGACCAGCAGCGTGGCCGCCGGATGCGGCGCGTTGACCAGCAGATTGTCGTCCGCCGGTTGTTCGCCACGTTCGACGGCGGCGATTTCCTGGCGAATGGCAATCATCGCATCGACGAAACGATCCAGTTCAGCCAGGCCTTCGGATTCCGTCGGTTCGACCATCAGGGTGCCCGCCACCGGGAAGCTCATGGTCGGTGCGTGGAAGCCATAATCCATCAAGCGCTTGGCAATGTCCTCGGCGCCGATGCCGCTGGCGTCCTTGATCGGACGGATGTCCAGAATGCATTCGTGCGCCACCCGGCCATTAGCGCCGGCATACAGGATCGGATAATGCGGCGCCAGGCGCGTGGCCAGGTAATTGGCGCTCAGGATCGCCACCTGGGTGGCGCGGCGCAGGCCTTCGGCCCCCATCATCATGATGTACAGGGTCGAAATCGGCAGGATGCTGGCCGAGCCATAGGGCGCAGCCGACACCGGGCCGGACTGGCCCGGCGGCAGACGACCATCCTCGCCCACCACACCGGGCAGGTACGGCGCCAGATGCGCACGCACCGCCACCGGGCCGACGCCCGGGCCGCCGCCCCCGTGCGGGATGCAGAACGTCTTGTGCAGGTTCAGGTGCGACACATCCGAACCGAAACGCCCCGGCCGGGCCACGCCCACCATGGCGTTCATGTTGGCACCGTCCAGGTAGACCTGGCCGCCGGCATCATGGATCAGGCCGCAGATTTCGGTCACCGTGGTCTCGAACACGCCGTGCGTGGACGGGTAGGTGATCATCAGCGCGGCCAGGCGGTCGCCGACCTGGGCTATTTTTGCCCGCAGGTCGGCCATGTCGATGTTGCCGTTGTCGTCCGAGGCCACGACCACCACGTCCATGCCCGCCAAGTGCGCCGAGGCCGGGTTGGTGCCATGCGCAGAAGCCGGGATCAGGCACACATTGCGCTGATGGTCGCCGTTGGCCTGGTGGTAGCCGCGGATCGCCAGCAGACCGGCGTATTCGCCCTGGGCACCGGAATTGGGCTGCAGGCTGACGCGGTCATAGCCCGTGATTTCGCACAGCGCGGCGCTCAGGCGTTCGATCATTTCCTGATAGCCCTGCGCCTGGCCGGCCGGAGCGAATGGGTGCATATGGCCGAATTCAGGCCAGGTCACCGGAATCATTTCGGCGGTGGCGTTGAGCTTCATGGTGCAGGAGCCCAGCGGAATCATGGTGCGGTCCAGCGCCAGATCCTTGTCGGCCAGCGCGCGCAGGTAGCGCAGCATGTCGGTCTCGGACTTGACGCGAGAGAAGGCCGGATGCGCCAGGATGGCGCCCTGGCGGCGCAGCGCAGCCGGAATGCCGTCGGCCTGCACCGAAAAATCCGGGGTCACGCGCGCCACGCCCATGCCGGCGGCCAGCACGCCCACCAGGATTTCAATGTCCTGGACGCCGACGGTCTCGTCCAGCGACAGGGCGACGTGGGTGTCGTCCACCCGGCGCAGATTCATGCCGCCATCCACCGCGGCGTCCAGCACCGCCTGGGTGCGGGCGCCGGTTTCCAGGTGCAGGGTGTCGAAGAAAGTGTCGTTGCATACCGTCAGGCCCATGGCGCGCAGGGCGCCCGCCAACTGGCCGGTGTGCGCGGCCACGCGGCGCGCGATGCGGGTGATGCCCTGAGGCCCATGCCACACCGCGTACATGGCAGCCATCACGGCCAGCAGCACCTGCGCGGTGCAGATGTTGGACGTGGCTTTTTCCCGACGGATATGCTGTTCGCGGGTCTGCAGCGCCAGGCGCAGGGCCGGTTCGCCGCGCGCATCCTGGGATACCCCGACCAGGCGGCCCGGCAGGTTGCGCTTGTAGGCATCCTTGCAGGCCATGAAGCCGGCGTGCGGGCCGCCATAACCCATGGGCACGCCAAAGCGCTGGGCCGAACCCACCGCGATGTCGGCGCCCCACTGCCCCGGCGGCGCCAGCAGCGCCAGCGCCAGCAGGTCCGTGGCCACGGCCACGATGGCGCCTGCGGCATGGGCCTGTTCGGCCAGCGCGCGATAGTCGGCCACGCCGCCCAGGCTGTGCGGATATTGCAGCAGCACGCCATAGCAATCCGGCAGGCCGTCGGCCTCGTCACCCACCACCAGTTCGATGCCCAGCCCTGCCGCGCGCGTGCGCAGGACTTCCAGGGTCTGGGGGTGAACGTGGACGGACACGAAGAAACGATCGGTCTTGGCGCGCGAGACCCGGCGCGCCAGGGTCATCGCCTCGGCGGCCGCCGTGCCCTCATCGAGCAGCGACGAGTTGGCGATGTCCAGCCCCGTGAGGTCGGCAATCATGGTCTGGAAAATCAGCAGGGCTTCGAGGCGGCCCTGGGAAATTTCCGGCTGGTACGGCGTGTAGGCGGTGTACCAGGCGGGATTTTCCAGGATGTTGCGCAGGATCACATGCGGCACGTAGGTGCCGTAGTAGCCCTGGCCGATATAGCTGCGCAGGATCTGGTTGCGGCCAGCGACGGCCTTCAGGTCCGCCAGCGCCTCGACTTCGCTGAGCGGAGCCGGCAAATCCAGGTACGGCGCTTCGGACAGGATGTTTTCCGGCACGACCTCGCGGATCAGGGCGTCCAGGCTGGGGGTGCCGATGGCCGCCAGCATGGCCCGCTGGTCGGCTTCGGACGGCCCGATGTGGCGGGCAATGAATTCGGAATGCGTGGCGGGGTCGCGCAGCATGAGTGGCTCTCCGGGGTAAGACCGAGTGAATCAGGAATCGGGGGACGCTGCGTGGATCAGGCCTGCGCCTCGTAGGCGGCGGCGTCCATCAGGCCGTCGAGATCGGCGGCATTGTCGGGCTTGATCTTGAAGATCCATTGCTCGTAGGCGCCTTCGTTGATCAAGGCGGGCTGGTCGTTCAGGGCTTCGTTGAAGGCCACGATTTCGCCGGCCACCGGCGCATAGATGTCAGAGGCGGCCTTGACGGATTCAACCACGGCTGCCGTATCGCCGGCAGCCAGATGCGCGCCGATCTGGACGTCGCCGACGAAAACCAGGTCGCCGAGCTGGTCCTGGGCGTCGTCGGTGATGCCGACCAGGAAGCAGTCGCCGTCGGCCTTGACCCACTCGTGAGAGGCCGTGTATTTGCGGTCGTTGGGAATGGACATGATGTACCCCGTTGTCAGTGGTGGAGAATGAAAGGAAAAAGGATCGTGGCTGCGGCGGATCAGACCAGCGCCTGACCATTGCGCACGAACGGCGGGCGCACGATTTCCGCAGGCAGCCATTTGCCGCGGATTTCGACCTCGACACGGTCGCCCGGTGCCGCGCCGGCCGGCACACGGGCCAGGGCAATGGAAACGCCCAGTGTGGGCGCCATGGTGCCACTGGTGAGTTCGCCTTCGCCCTGGGCGGTGCGGACCTTCATGTGGCCGCGCATGATGCCGCGTTCGAGCAGTTTCAGGCCAACCAGTTCGCGGGCCCTGGACGCGGATTCCAGGGCGGCGCGGCCGATGAAATCGCGGGACTCGTCCTTGAACGACACGGTCCAGGCCAGGCCGGATTCCAGGGGGTGGACGGTCTCGTCCATGTCCTGGCCGTAGAGATTCATGCCGGCTTCCAGGCGCAGCGTGTCGCGCGCGCCCAGGCCGCAGGGCCGTACGCCGGCCTGCGCCAGAGCGTCCCAGAAAGCCTTCACGGCGGTGGCCGACAGGACGATTTCGAAACCGTCCTCGCCGGTGTAGCCCGTGCGTGCCACCAGCGTGTTTTCGTCGATCATCGTGCCAGTGAAAGGCTTGAGGTCCTGGGTGACGGGCTTCCAGTCGGGATGCACGGACCAGACCGCTTCCCGGGCGGAAGGCCCCTGGACGGCGACCATGGCCAGATCGCGCCGCGGGGTGACGGTCACGCCATAGGCGGCGGCCTGTTCCCGCATCCAGGCCAGGTCCTTGTCCGCCGTGCCCGCATTGACGACGACACGCCAGCGTTCCGGAGCAAAGAAATAGACGATCAGGTCATCGATCACCCCGCCATCGGGGCGCAGCATGCAGGAATACAGGGCCTTGCCCGGCTGGCCCGCGATGCGCGCCACATCGTTGGCCAGCAGATGGCGCAGGTAATCCTGGGCGCGTTCGCCAGCGACATCGACATTGAGCATGTGGGACACGTCGAACATGCCAGCGGCTTTGCGCACGGCGTGGTGTTCTTCGATCTGGGACCCGTAGGCCAGAGGCATGTCCCAGCCGCCAAAGTCGACGATCTTGGCGCCCAGGGCGACGTGGGTTTCGTACAGGGGGGTTTGCGCGGGCATGGAAACTCCGGACGAGAAAAAAGGGTGGCGGAAAATGCCGACGGCGCCCTTCTGTCCTTTTGCCTGAGAGTTGCCCCGTACCGCAGGGGGTTCACCTTCGGCGCCCGCGCCCGGATGGGAGGCGGGTCTCTCCAGAATGCTGCGATGCCATGACGGCATCATGCGAATGGTACGGGGTGCCTGAGCGATTCCGGGCGAATTGCGCCTTCGGCGGCCGCCCGATACACACGGCGGCACTCTCCCACCCGCATCGGGTGACAGCAAGGGTGAAGCATACTCTGAAATGGGATGATTCAACAATCCACCCGAACCCTCAGGGAGCCTCAGATGAACCCCTGTTCCCGCCAGGCGCGCCGAGTGTCCGCGCCCACGCCCAGCCGGTCGAGCACGGCGTCGGTATCCTGGCCCAGCGCCGGGGCCGGACGATCGATGCCGCCCGGGGTAGCCGACAGTTTCGGCACGATCCCCGGCACTTGGCAGGGCGTGCCGTCGGGCAGCGGCTGGTCCAGAATCATGTCCCGGGCCCGGTAGTGCGGGTCGGCAGCGATGTCGGCGATGTCGTAGATGCGGCCAGCCGGGATGCGCGCCGCATTCAGGGCGTCCAGGACCTCGTCCTGGGTGCGCGTCGCCGCCCAGTCGCCAATGGCGCCGTCGATCTCGGTCACCCGGGCGACACGCCCGGCGTTGTGCGCCAGCGCCGGATCATCGCCCAGATCCGGCCGCCCGATGGCCTGCATCAGGCGGCGGAAGATGCTGTCGCCGTTGCCGGCGATCAGCACGTAGCCGTCGCGGCAGGCGTAGGCGTTGCTGGGCGCGATGCCCGGCAGGCTGCTGCCGGCCGGCTGGCGGACTTCGCCGAACACGGCATATTCGGGCAGCAGGCTTTCCATCATGTTGAAGACCGATTCATACAACGCCACGTCGATCATCTGGCCTTCGCCGTCGCGGTCGCGCGCGCGCAAGGCCAGCAACACGCCGATGACGCCATGCAGGGCCGACAGGGAATCGCCGATGGACACGCCCACACGCACCGGCGCGCGGCCCGGTTCGCCGCTGAGATATCGCAGCCCCCCCATGGCTTCGGCCACTACGCCGAACCCTGCCCGGTCCCGGTAAGGGCCGGTCTGGCCGTAGCCCGAGACACGCAGCATCACCAGGCGCGGATTGACGGCGCGCAGGTCATCCCAGCCCAGGCCCCAGGATTCCAGCGTGCCGGGTTTGAAGTTTTCCACCACCACATCGCATTCGGCCACCAGGCGGCGCACGACGGCCTGGATTTCCGGCTGGCGCAGGTCCAGCGTGACGGACTGCTTGTTGCGCGACTGCACCTGCCACCAGACCGAAGTGCCCGCGTGCAGCAGCCGCCAGTTGCGCAGGGGGTCGCCCTGGCCGGGAGGTTCGATCTTGATGACCTCGGCGCCGAATTCGCCCAGCATTTTCGCGGCAAACGGCCCCGCAATGAGCTGGCCCATTTCCAGCACACGGATGCCGTCCAGGGGTTTGCGCATGTCCATCCTCCAATCACCATGAATACCGGTCGATTCTATCGTCACCCGGAAGACGCCGCCTGCCCGCAGGCGACAGGCGGCATTCAGGCTCAGCCTGCCGCTGCCAGCGCCCGCCCGCAGGCCACGCCGGAAGACCAGGCCCACTGGAAGTTGTAGCCGCCCAGCCAGCCGGTGACGTCCACCGCCTCGCCGATCACGTGCAAGCCGGGGCAGCGGCGCGATTCCAGGCTGCGCTGGTCGAGCTCGTCGGTGTCCACGCCGCCGCTCATGACCTCGGCCTTTTTGTAGCCGGCGGTACCCGTGGGGCACAGCATCCAGCCATGGATGTGTTCGGCCAGGGCGCGCAGGCGGCGATCGGGCGCGTCGGCCAGGCGCAAGCCACCCAGTCCTCGCAGATCGTCCGCAACACTGCCGCCCGGATTCGCCAGATCGTCCGCCCTTGCCCCCTTGCAGGCGGCGCCTGCGGCCCCCAGCCAGGCCTCGGCCAGGCGACGGGGCCAGACCTGGGCCAGGGCGGCTGCCACGGTCTGGCGGTTGCCCGGCTTGGCGGTCACCAGCACCTCGGCCATATCGCGCCCGGGCGACAGATCGATGCGAATCGGATCGCCCGCACGCCAATAACTGGAAAGCTGCAGGATGCCCGGCCCCGACAGGCCACGATGGGTGAACAGCAGGTCTTCCAGGAATTCGGCGCGGGCCGGCCGGCGGGACCGTTTGCCGCCGCCGTCGATCACGGCGGCCTCGTGCGACAAGCGCACTTCCAGGGACACGCCGGCCAGCGCACCATAGGGGCGCCACTGGTCCGCATCGAAGATCAGCGGCACCAGCGCCGGGCGCGGTTCGACGATCTTCAGGCCGAACTGGCGCGCGATCCGCAGGCTGAAATCGGTAGCGCCCAGTTGCGGAATCGCCATGCCGCCCGTCGCCAGCACCAGCCGGGCGGCATGGATCGGACCGGCATCGGTGTCCAGCCGGAAGCCGTCCGCTTCCCGGCCCACGGCCCGGACCGCGCAGGGCATGCGCCAGCGCACCCCGCCGGCCTCGCACTCGCGGCGCAGGACCTGGATGATCGATTCGCTGGAATCATCGCAGAACAGCTGGCCCCGATGCTTTTCGTGCCAGGACACGCGATGCGCGCGCAGCAGGTCCAGGAAATCCCCCGGCCCGTAGGCCCGCAGGGCGGAACGGCAGAAGTCGGGATTGCGCGACAGGAACTGCGCGGGGCTGGCGCCCAGATTGGTGAAGTTGCAGCGTCCGCCGCCGGAGATGCGGATCTTTTCCGCCAGTCGTGCGGCATGGTCGATCAGGACCACCCGCAGGCCGCGCTGCGCCGCGACGGCAGCGGCCATCATGCCGGCCGCGCCAGCGCCGACCACGGCCACATCGAAACGGTCGCCGCTCACGCAGCCGCCCCGCCGCTCATGACGGCACCTGCCTTGTGCTGGCAGCGGCGCAACAGGCCATCAGGCGCCTTCGCGGATGCAGTCCACGTAATAGTGGCGCCGGCCCTGTTCGTCGAGTTCGTAGGCCAGGCCATGGACATCGGTCTCGAATCCTGGGAACTGCTGGTTGAATTCCTGGGTGAACTTCAAGTAATCGACAATATCGCGGTTGAAGCGTTCGCCCGGAATCAGCAGCGGGATGCCCGGTGGATAGGGAGTCAGCAGGACCCCGGTGACGCGGCCTTCGAGTTGTTCTACCGGCACGCGCTCGACCTCGCGGTGCGCCATGCGCGCATAGGCATCGGCCGGCCGCATGGCCGGCACCATGTCGCTGAGATACACCCGCGTGGTCAGGCGGGCGAAATCATAGTGCCGATAGGCCTCGTGGATTTTCTGGCACAGATCGCGCAGCCCCATGCGCTCGTAGCGCTTGTGCGTGCGGCTGAATTCCGGCAGCACCCGCCACAGGGGCTGGTTGCGGTCGTAGTCGTCCTTGAACTGCTGCAGGGCGGTCAGCAAGGTGTTCCAGCGGCCCTTGGTGATGCCGATGGTGAACAGGATGAAAAAGGAATACAGGCCGGTCTTTTCCACCACCACGCCGTGCTCGACCAGATAGCGCGAGACCAGCGCCGCCGGAATGCCGGAATCGGCAAACGTGCCCGAAATATCCAGTCCCGGCGTCACCACCGTGGCCTTGATCGGATCGAGCATGTTGAAGCCTTCGGCCAGGTCGCCAAAACCGTGCCATTCATCGCCCGAGCCCAGGATCCAGTCTTCGCGGTTGCCGATGCCCTCGGCCACCAGGCGGTTGGGGCCCCAGACCTTGAACCACCAGTCGTTCTTGCCGAATTCGGATTCGACCTTGCGCATGGCGCGGCGGAAATCCAGGGCCTCGCGGATGGATTCCTCGACCAGGGCCGTGCCGCCCGGGGGTTCCATCATGGCCGCCGCCACGTCGCAGGACGCGATGATCGCGTATTGCGGCGACGTGGACGTATGCATCAGGAACGCCTCGTTGAAGATGTTGCGGTCGAGCTGGCGCGATTCGCAATCCTGCACCACGATCTGCGAAGCCTGCGACAGGCCCGCCAGCAGTTTGTGCGTGGAATGCGTCGCGTAGATCATCGTGTCCTTGCTGCGCGGCCGGTCCGGACCGATGGCATGCATGTCCTCGTAGAATTCGTGGAAGGCGGCATGCGGCAGCCAGGCCTCGTCAAAGTGCAGGGTGTCGATTTCCGAGCCGAGCTTTTCCTTGATCATCTCGACGTTGTAGATCACGCCGTCGTAGGTGCTCTGGGTCAGCGTCAGGATGCGCGGGCGCTGGTTGGCCGCCTCGCGCGCGAAGGGGTTGGCCTCGATCTTCTTGCGGATGTTCTCGGGGTCGAACTCTTCCAGTGGAATCGGACCGATGATGCCCAGGTGATTGCGCGTGGGGCGCAGGAACACCGGAATGGCGCCGGTCATGGTAATGGCATGCAGGATCGACTTGTGGCAGTTGCGATCCACCACCACCACGTCGCCTGCGGCGACGTTGGCGTGCCAGACGATCTTGTTGGACGTGGACGTGCCGTTGGTGACGAAAAAGCAGTGGTCGGCGTGGAAGATACGCGCTGCATTGCGTTCGGATTCGGCCACCGGGCCGGTGTGGTCCAGCAGCTGACCCAGTTCGTCGACCGCATTGCAGACATCGGCACGCAGCATGTTTTCGCCGAAGAACTGGTGGAACATCTGCCCCACGGGGCTTTTCAGGAAAGCCACCCCGCCCGAATGCCCGGGACAGTGCCAGGAATAGGATCCGTCGGACGCGTATTCCAGCAGTTCGCGGAAAAACGGCGGCGGCAGGCTGTCCAGATAGGCGCGGGCCTCGCGAATGATGTGGCGCGCGACGAATTCCGGCGTGTCCTCGAACATGTGGATGAAGCCGTGCAGTTCGCGCAGGATGTCGTTGGGGATGTGCTGCGAGGTGCGCGTTTCCCCGTACAGGTAAATGGGAATGTCTTCGTTGCGGAAACGCAGTTCGCCGATGAAGGCGCGCAGGTTCTTGATCGCGTTGGCCACGTCTTCCGGGGAATCCTCGTCGAATTCCTCGTCATCGATCGACAGAATGAAGGCGCTGGCGCGGCTCTGCTGCTGGGCAAAGGAACTGAGGTCGCCATAGCTGGTGACCCCCAGGACCTCGACGCCTTCAGCCTCGATGGCGGCAGCCAGTGCGCGGATGCCGAAGCCCGAGGCGTTCTCGGAACGATAGTCTTCGTCGATGATGACGATGGGGAAACGAAATTTCATGGCATTCACCGTATCGGGCCCGGGATCCCGGAAGAACCCCGGCCCTGGACGCGCGCCCAGGGCCGGAACAGCCAGCATGGCTGGACGTGCGCTATGTGCGTGGCAACGTGACCCCTTGCTGCCCCTGGTATTTGCCGCCCCGGTCGGCGTAGGAAGTCTCGCAGACCTCGTCGCTTTCGAAGAACAGCATCTGGGCGCAGCCCTCGCCCGCGTAGATCTTTGCCGGCAGGGGGGTGGTGTTGGAAAATTCCAGCGTCACGTGGCCTTCCCATTCGGGTTCCAGCGGCGTGACGTTGACGATGATGCCGCAGCGGGCATAGGTGCTTTTCCCCAGGCACACGGTCAGCACGGAGCGCGGGATGCGGAAATATTCGACCGTGCGGGCCAGCGCGAAGGAATTGGGCGGGATGATGCAGACATCGCCCTGGAAATCCACGAAGGACTTTTCATCGAAGGCCTTGGGGTCGACGATGGTGGAGTTGATGTTCGTGAAGATCTTGAATTCATTGGCGCAGCGCACGTCATAGCCGTAGCTGCTGGTGCCGTAGCTGACGATCCGCTGGCCGTCGACCGAGCGCACCTGACCCGGCTCGAAGGGGTCGATCATGCCGGCCTGCGCAGCGCGCCGGATCCAGCGGTCATTTTTGATGCTCATGAGCGCCCTCTGTTCAAAGTTGCGGTATTTTAAGACACATCGGGGCGCACGGCGCACCGATCAGTCCATCGAGAACCAGCGATAGACCAAGGCCAGGCCGCTGACCGTCCCTGTCGTCACCTCGGCCTGCAGGCCACGCATCAGCCGATAGCTCAGCCGCGCCACCGTGCCGGTCTGCGCCAGAGCCTGCTCCAGGCTCAATCGCAATTCGTCGGTCAGGCGCTTGCCGGCCAGGACGAAACGCTGCTCGATAGGGCTGGCGCCGGCATCCAGGCTGCTGACGACACTCTCGGCCGGCAGGATGCTGCCCGTACTGCCCAGTTCGCCTGAGCGCATGCTCAGTTCGTCCAGACCAAAGCGCTTGTAGAACGGCTCGCCGCCCGACAGGAAGGAACTGCCCACGGAAAACAGCAGCGACATGTCCGCGCCGCCCTGATCCGGCCCATGGCCCAGCAGCAGCCAGGACAGTTTCTCGGTCTCGCTGACTTCGGGAATCGACATCAGGTCGATGCGCGGCCGCCGGGCAGTCCCAGCCACTTGGACCCCGGCCTGGACCGCCACGCCGGTGCGCAGTGCCTGGATATCGAGCACGGGATTGGCCACATCGCCCTGGAAAGTGATGGTGCCGCGCCGCAGTTGCAGATGCTGGCCGTAGGTGTCGATGGCGCCGCCCCGGGTGCGCAGCTGCCCCAGCGCCGTGATCTTGCCTTCTGCCAGGTGCAGGTCCATGCTGCCGACCAGCCCCGAATTCAGGCCGAAGCCGGTCAGGTAGAAACGCGGCCCCAGATCGATGGTCAGGTCGGCCCGCAGGTCCAGGGGCGGCGATGCGCCCGGGCATGGGTCGGCATCCGTTCGCTGCACCGATGGGTCCTGGCAGTCCAGCGCGGCTGGCTGCTGGCCTGGCGCCAGAACCACCACATCGCCGTCCAGGGACGGGATCGCGTTGAGCATGTCCAGATCAAACCAGCCGGCGTCGGCCGTGATCTTGCCACCGATGCGGATTTCCGGCAGGGTGGCCCGGACCTGGAGATCACCGCTGACCATGGCGTAGCGGTCGGAACGCTGCAGGATCGGATACCGCCGGAAGGCCAGGTCCGCCTGCCCCTGGCTTGCGCTCAGATCCCAGACGCCTGACAGGACCAGATCGCCGTTCTGGGCGTCCGGATTTTCCGCAATCCAGGTGGCGGTACGCCATTCCTTGGGCACGACCCGGCGCACTGCCGGGAAACGCAACTGATCCAGCAGCAGCCGGGATCCATCGAAATGGGCCCGCAAGGTACCATCCAGCAGCCGTACGCCCTGATCGGCAATCAACAGTCGCAGGCCATCGCCGCTGAGCGGGCCTGACAGCGTCCAGCGCCCATCGGGACGGCTGCTGCCCTGGATGTCGGCATCCAGAGTACCGCCGATTTCCATTTCCCCGTCCAGCAGCAGATTGGCCCAGGACAGATCCCTGGAACGGGTCTCGAAACGCAGGTGACGCTCGTCCTGCGGCCGCAAGGCCAGCCCGCCCCCCGGGGTCGCATGGATCGGGGTATCGACACGCAAGCGCATGCTGCCCATGTCGCGTGTCTGGACCTGAAAGTCGGCATCGGCACGACTCAGGCCTGCGCCGATGCGCCGGATGGCGATATCCAGGCCGGCGGCCTCCAGGCCAAGCTGGATCGGCATGTCGCCGGGCACCGTCAGATCGCCGGCCCGACGGGCCAGGTGGATATTGCCGCTCAGGGCATCGTCAAATTTCAGATTCCATTCCAGGCGCGCGTCCAGGCGGCTGCGTTGCGCCTGTTCGGACAATTCGGTGCGCACACCACCCTGCCGCGCCCCGGCACGCATCAGCCAGGACTGGATCCGGGTGATCCTGACCGGGGTGATGGTCAGCGGATCGATGCGGCCACGGGTTTCCCAATGCCCCTGGCGGCCAGCCGACGCCTGATGATCCAGGCTGAGCAGGGATTCACCATCCAGCGCCAGCCCCAGGATCGCCTGGCCGACCCGCCATCCGCCTTCCGGATCAAGCGCCAGCGGCACCGCAGCCCGGTTGTCCAGGACCAGGCCGGCGTGCTCGGCTCGCAGCGTGGTCAATTGTCCACGCCAGCCCCCGGCCTGCGTCCAGCGCCCTCCAAGATCCAGTGCCAGGCTCAGAGGCGCTCGCCCGGGCACGTCCGCCTGGGCGTCCGGCGGCCTATAGCTGGCCTTCAGGCGGCCTCGATGATCGGCCAGCGGACCGGACACGTCCAGATCCAGTTCCGCACCGCCCGTCAGGCCGGGCCACAGCGCCGCCAGGGCCGGCAGGCGAGCCTGCAGCACCAGACGGCTGGCGTGTGCCGAAGCATTCCCGCTGGCCTGGACCCGGTCCGGCCCCAAAGCCAGATCCACATCCAGACCAGAGGCCTGGAGCCCCAGGACATCCACGGGCGCCGCCGCCTGCGCGTCAAACAGTACGCCCCTCAGTCGCGACAGACGATTCAGGCGGATCCGGCCTGACAGGGGCTGGCCATTCCAACGGTTCGGTCCATCGAACACCAGACTCAGGCCCAGATCCTGCAATCGCTGTCCAGCATCCAGGCGGGCCTGCAACTCGCCCTTCAGATTGAGCAGCGAAGCCCCCAATTCTGCAGGCAGCCAAGGGTCCGGGCGCAACTGCTGCACGGACCAGCGGACCTGGACCGGGCGCAAGCCATCCGTCCCCGGTACCCCCGGTTGGGCATCGAGTGTCACACGGGCATCATCCGGCAGATGCAGATCCACTTGCGCGGCCCCCAGGGGAAAGGACTCGCCCGGGTGAATATCGGCGCTCGCCTGCAGTGTCATGCCCTCACCCCGGCCGCTGGCCTGCAGGTGCAGCGCCTGCAGCGTCCCTGTCAGGCGCAGGTCCAGGTCGATACGGCATGCGCCTTCGGGCGCGGCGCTGGCAAGCTGCCGGCTGCCGGCCGCCATCAACCGCCGCAGGCAGACCGGCGACTGTTCGCTGCGATCCTGGGCGGTGCCGTGCAGGTTGAGTTCGAAGGGCCAGGGTGCCGCCAGCCCACGCAGGGCCAGATCACCTTCCAGCCTGAACAGGGTGTTCTGATACGCCGCCTGCAAATGATCCAGCTTGACGGTCGCCGTCTGAGCATCCAGCGTCAAGGCCGTCGAAACCGACAGCAGATCGACCGGCAAGGGCTCCCCATCGATGCGCAGACCCAGCCCCCCCAGCGCCAGCCGATCGACCCTCAGCCCCAGCGGCAAGGCCGGCACCTGGAAAGGCTGGTCGTCATCGACGGCGGGCGCGGTGCCCGGCGCGGTGCGCAGGTCCACGTCCACCTGCGCCGCCGACAGATCGTTGACATGCAGACGGCGATCCAGCAGTTCCGGCCAGAGCGTCTTGAGATGCAGGCCGGCCACGCGCACATCCACGTCAGGCAGGGCGACCGTCAGGCCTTCCACGTACAGCCCCCGGATCAGGGTGCCGCGCACCCCATGGACCTCGCCATCCAGCTGGCTGGCGACCGTGCGCAGCAACCAACGGGTGCCCGTCTCGCTGGAGACGCACCAGGCGGCAAAGCCGATGGCCAGCAGCAGTGCCAGCACGACAGGCGGCAGCCCCCAGAGTCCGAAGGCCCGCAGGCCACGCCAGATGCGCGCCATCAAAATGCGATCCCCAGGGAAAATTGCAGCCGCAGACGGCGGTCCTTCTGCGCCCAGGCCAGATCGACATAGAACGGCCCAGCCGGCGTGCGCACCGCCAGGCCGGCCCCATAACCCAGGTGCCAGTCGAACTGGCCGAAGGATTCGGCGGCGTCCCCCGCATCAACGAACAGATTGGCTCCCAGGATATCGGTGAAATAGTGCGTGTATTCGACACTGGCCACGCCCAGCACGGGCGCACCGACAACGGCATTGCCACGCTGCAGGCCGATGCTCTGGTAGCGATAGCCCCGGATGCTGCGCGACCCGCCGGTGCGCCAGTAGAAATCCTGCGGCAACCGATCCGTGTGTGCCCAGACCTTGCCAATCTCGCCGCGCACGGTCAGGACATCGCGTTCACCGATCGGCCACCATCGCTGGGCACGCAGGCTGCTGCGGTAAAAGGATTTGCCATCATCCAGGGTCGTGCCCACGCCCAGGCCGAACTCGACCAGATTGCCTTCGCGGGGATCGTATTTCGAATCCACGTCACGACGCAGCCACTGCCAGGTGGCCGCCCAGCTGGGGACCTCGTAGCGCGAATCGCCGGAAATGCGGGTCTTGTCGTAGGCGACCAGCCCCCCCCAGCGGACCTCGTATTCGACACGGCTGTCACCCGCCGCCTTGCGCGTCTGGCTGCGTTTCCAGCCCAGGCCGGCACGGCTGGTCTCCAGGCCCTCGATATCCGAATGGTCGTACAGCAAACCGAAACTGTCCTTGCTGCCGTCCATGCCGGGCGGCAGATGCACGTCGAAAAAGACACGCTGCCGTTTTGTATCGACCCCGGCGCCGGTTTCGATCCAGACCGGCAGGCCATGGACCACATTTTGCCGATACAACCCCTCGACCCGCACGCCATGGTCACTGTCGGCACCCAGCGAACCACTGGCATAGCGGGCCGGGCCTTCGGTTACCTGGACGCGCACCGGCAGCGTGACAGGATCGGTACCCCGAAGGCGGGCAGATGGCTGCGGGGCACCAGCCTGCCCGCCCTCCGCCCCCGATGCCGGACCATCGGCCAGGGTGACGAAAGCACCACGAAAGAACGTGGTGGACTGCAAGGCCTGCTGCCAGTCTTCCAGGCGCGTCTGGTCATAGGCATCGCCCGGATCGTAGCGCACATAGCGCCGGATCAGGGATTCGGGCACCCGCTTCAGGCCGATGATCTGGAGTTCGCCCAACCGCACCGGCGGCCCGCTGTCAAGCGCGACATCCAGATCGGCCTTGGCCGCCTCGGGATCGACCACCGCCCGAGTCTGCGCGTAACGGGCGTAATAGAAATCCCGGCGCGACGCGGCATCCAGCAATTCGGTCTTGGCCCGGCTCCAGTCATCATTGATGAACGGCATGCCTTGCTTGAGCAGCCACAGATCGCGCAGCGACTGGCGCCGGGCGGCGTAGGCATCCCCGGCAAGCGCGCCTGCGAAGCGCAGGCCCAGTTGACGCACCCGGGCGCGTTCGCCGGTGTCGATCGTGATATCCCAGAATTCGCCCCCGTTCGCCGCGCCCGGCGAAACGTCCAGCATGACGGTCGCGCCAAAATAACCCTGGGTCCGCAAGGCGGCCTGGGCGGCTTCCCAGGCACGCCGCCGCAGGCGCGAGACCTCGCGCACGTCCTGGTCCTCGGCCAGTCGCGTAATGGCGTCCACCGCATTTGTAATGGATTGCAACACCTTGGGTGG
>Ga0265295_1002803_pt1 | contig 26586 bp, 27 predicted proteins | sample Munlansysbiofilm_FD_192503 | JGI IMG/M metagenome (GOLD analysis project Ga0265295, IMG submission 192503) | Leachate microbial communities from a municipal landfill in Southern Ontario, Canada - Methane capture system biofilm | ecosystem: Engineered > Solid waste > Landfill > Unclassified ... | reverse complement strand
GAACAAGTGAAGCAGCTCCACCGCAAAGAACAGCTTGCTCTCCGAAAAGGTCAGTTTCCGTCTCATCTTTGAAAGTTGTTTCGATAATTGCAGTTCTACCGCCACCGATAGCACAAGCGTATGAAAGTGCTAACTCTTTTGTAGTTCCTGAAGGGTTTTGTCCAACTGCGATAAGGTCAGGGATACCGCCGCCGCGAACGAACTCAGAACGTACTGTGTGACCCGGTGCTTTTGGAGCGATCATTGTAACGTTGATGTCGGCTCTTGGATGGATTCTTCCGTAGTGGATGTTAAAACCATGACCGAATGCAATAGTTGCACCTTGTTTTAGGTTTGGCTCGATCTCGTTTTTGTAAATTTCAGCTTGGTTCTCATCCGGTAAAAGAATCATAACAACATCAGCGTATGCAGATGCATCAGAAACTGTCATAACTTTGAAACCTTTTGCCTCAGCTTTTGCCCAAGAAGAGCCGCCTTTTCTTAAACCTACAACAACTTCTACACCGCTGTCTCTTAAGTTTTCAGCGTGTGCGTGACCTTGAGAACCAAAACCGATCATCGCAACCTTTTTGCTTTTGATCAGTTCGATATTACAATCTTTGTCATAGTAAACATTTAATGCCATCTTATTTCCTTGCATAGTATAAGCTCAAAGGCTCAAAAAATTTTTCGCATTATACTCAAATAAACTATAAATTTTTATTAGTCCAAACTTATACAAAAATGAAATTTTTCTCACTTAATTTTTGAGCATGTATAATTGTCAAAAAATTTAAGGGGTTCAAGTGAAAAAATTCAACCTATTTAAAGAGATTATTATCGTTGAGAAAGCTTCTCTGCTGCGTGCAATCAACGCCTCAAAAGAGTTTGCGATCGACATCGAAGGCACGATTCTACATGCGCCCTACGATCCGAAAAAAGTTCTTATTTTTCGCGGCAAACATACCCCCGAGCCTCTCCAAGCGCTCATGCCAAAGAGTACCCCCTCTCTTGGGTCGGTCTTAGGCAAAAACTACCAACTCGTAGAGGATGAGGATCGCGTCCTTATTAAGGCGTTTTCAAACTGGCAGGAGATTATCGGGCTAAATCTCTCCAACGCGTCCTACGACGATACGACGGCAGACGGCGTCAGCGAGTTTTCGTGCAAAGAGCTTGAAGATATAGGCTGGCATGCCACGGAGTTCAACATAGACTACCGAACGCTCGTCGAGGAGCTTGAAGAGAGATGTGAGGGGATTTTGCTCTGTATCGAACAAGAGAACCCTTACCAATTCAGCGGGCTTGGATTTTTAAGAGACGACGCACATGCCAAAGAGGTGCTTTTTGATTTTTGCCGCTCTAAAATTGAAGAGATGATGCAAAACGACGCATCGTATGCACCGCAAAACCTCACCGACGACGAGAAGGAAGCGGCACAGTTTTTCGGATTGCTTCACTAAAGGGCACCTCTAAAACCCTAGCCTGCTTCAGCTTTACAAAGAGGTTCACAATCAAGGCGACCCTTTGAAGCCCTAGCCGAAGCTAAGGCGAAAAGGGGCAACGCCGAGTGTGGATCTCTTTGTAAAGCCCTGCGGGAGGGTTTAAAAAAGCGACATGCCATAAAACTTTTTATCGCCTTAGCTTCGGCTAAGACTCAAAAAAGATTTTACGTCCTTTCATCTTTTTTAAATCCCTCTGAAACAAGTTAGGGTTTTTAGAGGTGCCCTAAATAGAGAGTAGTTTCCTCTCTATTTGGATTTTACTCGGCGGTGACTTTCCACTCGTCGTTTATACGTTTAAGTACGAACACCTGACTTGTTTTGTGGTTTGAAACGCTTTTTGTCGTAGCGTCGATGTCGGCGATCTTCGTTGTTTCTTTGCAGTTGACATCTTTTAAAAGCGCGATATTTCTTTCAAATTCGCTTTTGCCGAAATCGGTCGCGAGTGCCGCTTGCAGCATAACATCCACTTGTTCGAGTGCTTGTGCGAATTCGGGTTCGGCATACTTTTTCATCCCTTGCACGTCACCTGTTTTTGCAAGTTCGCACATCGCATAAGCAACATCCTCCGCTCCGCTTGAACCACACCCTGCCATTAAAAAAGCGGCAGCTATGCTTGCCGACAAAATTTTCATTTTCATTTTTTATCCTTCTTATTTATCAACAAGCAAAAACAGATGCCGATTGTATGAAGTATGATATCGGCTGCACGTTAAAAACGCCCTTAAAGCTTATTTTTGCGACGCCAAAAAACGCTGCAAAATAATCATGGCAGCGATAGAATCTACTCTTCCGTCCCGTACATAGCGAATCTCACCCTTCATTGCATCTTCCGCTTCAAGAGAGCTTCCCGCTTCATCCTGATAAAACACCTCTTTGCGAAATTCAAGCAAGGCAAGAAAATGTGCGATACGTCTGCGCATCTCCTCTTCGGTCGCGCCCCCCAAGGGAACCCCTACGACCAATGCGTCCGCGTCCCACTCATCGATCGCTTTTTTTACCTCCGCCGCTGCTTGGTTACGGTTTTTTCGAAGTATCGCAGGCAAGGGGGTTACTACGTCTTTGTGCGCCGCATAGGCAAGCCCGATACGCTTTAGCCCCAAATCTATCGCTATATACTTCAATCTATTTTCCCAAACAAAATGAGCCGAACATCTTATCAAGCATCTCGTCATTCTCAAAAGGTCGCGTAATGCTTGCCATCTCTTTAATCGCTTCATTAAGATGGAACGAAAAGATTTCAAGCTCTTGCTCCGCCAAGGGGGTAAAAGCCTCCTCTATATTTTGGAGCGTTTTGGCAACCGCTTCGATTTGACGTTGCGATATCAGCATCATCTCGTCGCTGCTATGGGCAGTATCCATAATCGCTTCAAGCATCTTGATAAGTGCGCCGACCCCCTCTTTGGTGTTCAGGGAGAGATCAAAAACGACCGAGCCGTCTTGAAATTTCTCCTCCAAGTCGATCTTGTTTTTAACAAAAATCACTTTTTTATCTTTTGCATGTGTCTCGATCAAAGAGATTATTTGTGCATCTTCGCCATCAAATGCACGCGAAGCGTCAAAAAGCGCCACCACGATATCGCTTTGCCCAATCGCTTCTAAACTTCTTTCTATCCCGATTTTCTCTATCGCATCGCTTGCTTCGCGTATCCCCGCGGTATCGACTATACGTATGAGATGGGTGCCTATTTTCACCTGCTCTTCTATGGTATCTCTCGTCGTTCCCGCTATATCGCTTACGATTGCACGGTTATAATTGAGGAGTGCATTAAGAAGCGAACTTTTACCGACGTTGGGTTTGCCCACGATTGCCACGCGAAACCCTTGCATAAGCCCCTCTCTCGACCTAGAGGCGACAAGGGTTTTATGCAGAGAATCGACAAGATCGCGCAGTTTTGCCTCGATCTGCATCACCAAATCTTGCGGCAAGTCCTCTTCGGCATAATCGATGCTCACTTCAGAATACGCCAAAATATGGATAATTGCATCGCGTATCTTCTCTATAAACTCTTTGAGTTCCCCCTTCATCTGCCTTGCAAGTATCTTAGCGGCATCTTCGCTTTTTGCTTCGATAAGCTGTGCAATAGCTTCGGCTTCGCTTAGATCGATCCTGCCGTTAAAAAATGCACGTTTGGAAAACTCGCCGGGGTTTGCCAAACGAGCACCGCATGCCAAAAGAGTTTTTAAGATACTCTGCGCCACGATAAAACCACCGTGGCATTGGATCTCTACGACATCTTCGGCTGTAAAAGAAAAAGGAGCTTGAAAATAAAGGATAATCGATTCATCGATCAGCGTCCCTTGCAGGTCGTAGACATTGCTTAACGTCGCATAACGCGGCGTAAAATTCTCTTTCTTTGTTATTTTTTTGGCAATTTCAAGAGCTTTTGTGCCGCTTAAACGGATAATGGCGATGGAACCGACACCGTTAGCCGTGGCGATTGCCGCTATGGTGTCGTTCATTATTTTGCGTGGTAATCGTTGACGATGATATATTTCAAACCATCGCGGGTGGAGCGGATAGCTACATATTTTTCGGGGTACATCTCTCTGAGTTCTTTGAGGGCGATCTGCACGAGAACTCCATCTAAAATCTTTGTTTGCGCGCGCCCCTCTTTTGCAACGATCTCTGAGACGCTCTCCAAATATTTCGATACCGCTTCCTCTTGATTTTTTAAAAACTCTGCAATCTCCAAACGGAGTCCTACTTGGTATTTGGTATTGATCCAGTTAAAAAGCATGTAGGAGAGTGCCTTGTAGCGGTACCCCTCTTTGCCGATCAAAAGCGCCGCGTCTTCCCCTTTAAATTCCATAAGCAAGGTATTTGCATCGTAGATGCCCACTTCGATCTCGTCGATATCGAAACAGATGGTTTTAAAAAGTGCGTTTACGTCCTCTTTAACCTCTTTTGCGATCTCTTCGATAGAGATATGTAACTCCACTTCATCCTCTTGCTCATCGGCATACACCGGCTCATAATAGGTATCTTCATCCTCATCTTGCATGCTGACGAAAGACTGCGGCATGATGGTATCACCTAAAACTGCGTGGGAAGCGGTTTTCTCTTTTGCTTTGAAGGGAGATACGGAAGTTTCTGTTTTTTTGGTTGGAGGGGGAGTTACCGCAGGGGCTTGTTGCGGTTGCAAAGATTCCTCTTTGCTTTGTTTAGGAGAGTTTTCTTGTTTTGGTGTGTTTATCTCGCTGGGATGTTTTTTTGCCGCAACGATAATAGCTCTTTTTTTAAAAAGTCCCAGCACCCCTTTGCTAGGGAACTGAACCACCTCGACGTGCAACTCCGTGACGGAGCATTCAAGCGTCGCGGCAGCGTTTGTATAAGCTTCCTCTAGCGTAGCGGATTCAATCTTTATCATCTTTTTTCTCCGCATGCTTATGAAGAGCTATCTGCGCATCTTTTGCATTTTTGAACTGAATATTAACGATATACTGCTGTGCAATAGAGAACAGGTTGTTCACAAACCAATAAAGTACAAGCCCCGATGGGAACGTCAAGAAGAAGAACGTAAAGATAATCGGTAAAAATTTAAATATCTTCTCTTGCATCGGATCGGTAAAGTTGTTCGGCGTAATCTTTTGTTGGTAGTACATCGTAGCACCCATTAAGATAGGTAAAATAAACGTTTGATCCATTCGCGAAAGGTCGCTGATCCAAAGTGCCCACTCGGCACCCTGCAACTCTACCGCATTGAGTAAAACACGGTAGATTGCAAAAAATACTGGGATCTGCAATAACATCGGCAAACATCCGCCCAGAGGGTTTGCACCGTGTTTTTTATACATCTCCATCACGGCAGCATTCATTCGCTGCGGATCACCTTTGTATTTTGCTTGGATCTCTTTAATTTTCGGTGCGATATCTTTGATCTTTTGCATCGATACCATCCCTTTATAGGTCAAAGGGTAAAGCACGATTCTAATGATAATGGTCAAAGCGATGATCGCCCATCCCCAGTTCCCGAAAATTCCGTGCAACCATGCCAACAAAGCAAAAAGTGGTTTGGCAGCAAACGTGAACCAACCGTATTCTATGGCGTTTACCAAAGCGGGATTGATTGCCTCTAAGGTTTTATACTCTTTTGGTCCAATATATCCGTGGAATGCCATCGTAGGAAGCGCATCGAAGTAGATAACGGGGTTATCGTTTTTATCACGCTCTACCACTATTGCAGTATCTTTTGCAAATCCGTACATGAGCGTCGCGGTATATTGATCGAATGCAGAGATAAGCGTTACGCCGCTAAATGTTTTTCTCCCCTCTGCATCGCCGTCTTCGATGATAGTTACAATATCATCGTCCGTATATACCATCGCCCCTGCGACCGTCATCATCTGTTCGGTAATTTCAGGTCTTTGTCCGAGGTAAACAAAATAACGCTTGTCGTTGGTAACATTGATATTTACGTCGTAATGCCCGTCCGCGTAAAACGTAAGCTCTTTGGTTACGGTTACGTTTGAGAGTTTTTGCGTCAACGTCACTTTTTGAGCTTCTTCACCCAAAGAGAGTTCATGCGCATCGGTCGTGTACGCCACGCTTAAAGCTTCTTTATTAAGCTCTTCATCCATAAATCGTACCAAAAGGGGTTTTGTCCCGAATGAAGGGATCAATTCTGCATGTTTATCATCCCCGTCGTTAAATTTGTCTTCCAAAAGAACTTTAGAGGAGATACGCCCCAAAGTATCGATTTTAAGAATAAAATCTTTATTTGTAACGGTCACTAAAGTATTCGATGCGCCGGTTGCCGCTTTTTCAGTAGTACTTATCTGATGACCGGTGATCTCTTCGGCACTAAGACCTTGTTTATTTTGAGAGAGTGCAACATCTTGTGTATTATTAGCATCTTGAACATTTTGCTGTGGCGGAAATATAGCCGTATAAGCTACAAAAAACAGAATCGACAACACTACTGCGAGCATCAACCTTTGATTAGGCGTCATTTTATCTAACACGATTACCCTTTATACGAAAAGTTTTTTATAATAAAATAGCGGTTTTTTTTACTTGGAACCAACCAATATTTAATCGAATTTATCCCCAAATTGGCGGGTTTTAAACGAAGTTTGTCAAGCGTAGGATACTCGATCCCTCCGTCAAACATTTGATTACAACGCAGTATTCTAGTAAAAGAGTGGTAAAAAGCACTTGAAAGTGAATTATTTTCGAAGTTTATTTTTGCATATTCGCTGCAGGTGGGGTAATAACGACAGCTTCCGTAACTAAAAAGTGTCAAAAATTTCTGATAAAACCATAATAGTTTCAATAAAAACTTTTTGATCACTTCAAAGCCTTTGCATAGCGCAACACCTTACGAAACTCTTCGCGCAATTTCTCGTACGGAGCATCGATCAAAGGTTGTTTCGCAACGAATATGTACGTTCCGTCTTGTAATGAGGGGGAAAATTCACAGAACAAAGCTCTCATTCTTCTTTTCGCTCTATTTCTTTTTACCGCGTTACCCAATTTTTTGGTCGCAGTAAAACCTACGCTATGAATTTCGTTTTGGGGAAGAAAAAACAGCACCACGCTACTCGAGTGGGCATTTTTCCCTTTTTTGTAAATTGACTGAAACTCTTTGTGGAGCTTCAGTGTACTAAATCCGCTTAAACTGACAATCTTTTACGACCTTTTGCACGGCGACGATTGATAAGCTTACGACCGTTTTTTGTTGCCATACGTGCTCTGAACCCGTGAGTTCTCTTTCTCGGCGTATTATGTGGCTGGTATGTTCTTTTCATGACATATCCTTATTTAATTTTAAGAGTGAAATGCTACTAAAATTTTACTTAAAGTGCGGTTAAGGTTTGCAGGCAGATGATTTACTTGAGTAAAAAATCTTTAAGCGATTCCTCTTTGGACTGATTAAACGTAGCCGAAGTATCGAACATCTTTTCCACTACCCCTACGTGGCAATCGCGGCATTCCTGAATTACGGCATGTTCTTGCACATTTGCACCGAGTATTTTCGCCATAGAGTGGCACCCGAAGCAATCGCTTCCGCACTCCGCCATCGAGTTTGGATCGGCGCTATGACAGTTGATACACCCGAGCATCGGTTTATGACGCAGATCCTCGTGGATCGTAGGAACAAGTTTGGGATGGCATGTAAGGCAATCACCCGTACATGCCACCAAATAAGAGGCTGCAACGCTTAAAATAAGTAATAATTTCATGGTGCAATTATAACGCTTGCTTTGTTAACCTCAGACAAACCATCAGGAAACACTCACCTCGATTTCGTTGTTTTTATAATCAAAAACGACGCGTGAGCCCTCAACTACTCTCCCTTCGAGTATCAAATCTGCCAAGCGATCCTCTACTATCTCATAGAGTGCACGTTTAAGCGGTCGTGCTCCAAAGATCGGGTCGAAGCCCGCTTCGGCAACATACTCTTTGGCATGTTGGGTCAAGGTTAAACCGATATCTCTTTGCGCCACTTTTTTCGCGATCTCTTGGAAAAATATATCGACGATACCCAAGATCTGCTCTTGCCCCAAGGCGTTAAAAATGACGATATCGTCCAAACGGTTCAAAAATTCAGGTTTAAATGCCTGTTTGAGTTCCGCCATCACAAGGCTTTGCAGCTCCTGAGAATCGGGATAATTCATGATTTTGTCGCTTGCAATGTTAGAGGTTAAGATAATAATGGTATTCGTAAAATCCACCGTCACCCCTTTATTGTCTGTCAACCTTCCATCATCAAGCACTTGCAAAAGCATATTAAACACATCGGGATGTGCTTTTTCCACTTCATCAAACAACACGACGCTGTAAGGCTTGCGGCGTACCGCTTCGGTGAGTTGTCCCCCCTCTTCGTACCCTACATACCCTGGTGCCGCGCCCACCAAGCGTGACACGGAGTGTTTTTCCATATATTCGCTCATGTCGATGCGCACCATCGCATCTTCGCTGTCAAACAAAAATTTCGCCAATGTTTTTGCCGTTTGCGTTTTTCCCACCCCCGTAGGCCCTAAGAACAGGAAACTCCCAATCGGCGCGCTTTCGTTTGAAAGCCCCGCTTTGTTTCGTTTAATCGCACGCGCTACGGCATGTGTCGCTTTTGTTTGCCCGACAACCTCTTTGTTAAGCTCCTCTTCGATATGGAGAATCTTCTCTTTTTCCCCCTGCAGCATCTTAGTGACGGGGATCTGCGTCCAACGCGAAACAATCGATGCAATCGCTTCTTCATCGACGCTGTTTTTAAGCAGCGTCCCCTCTTTTTGCATCACATGCCAATTTTCGTTGATCTTTTTTTCCTCTTGCAAAAGAGCAGGGATCTCGCCGTATTCTATCTCTGCCGCACGATTAAAATCGGAGACGCTTTTTGCATTATTTGCTTCACGGCGTTTTTGCTCTATCTCGTTTTTAATCGATGCGATGCGTCCAAAAACCTCTTTCTCATGCAAAAATTGGGTTTCTAAAGATCGTAAAAGCTCCGAGACATCCGCAAGCTCTTTTTCAATCTCTTCAAGCCGCTTCGTATTTGCGGCCGATTCCTCCATTTTGAGTGCCTGTTTTTCAACGTTTAACTCGGAAAATTTAATTTTTGCGCCACGCAGAGCGTTTGGCTCCGATTCTATCTGCATCTTCAGCTCCGCAGCCGCTTCATCAATCAAATCTATCGCTTTGTCGGGCAGGAAACGATCCGCGATATAGCGATCCGAAAGCCTTGCTGCCGCTACCAATGCACTGTCGGTAATCGTTACGTTATGGTGCGCTTCAAGGCGCTGTTTGATCCCGCGGAGAATCTGAAGCGACTGGTTCACACTCGGTTCATCCACGTTGATAGGCAAAAACCTTCTCTGTAACGCGGCATCTTTTTCAAAATATTTTCTATACTCTTTAAGGGTCGTCGCTCCGATGGTGTGAAGTTCACCGCGTGCGAGTGCGGGTTTGAGAATGTTTGCCGCATCCATGCTCCCCTCGCTCGCGCCCGCACCTACAATGGTGTGGATCTCATCGATAAACAAAATAACGTTACCGCTTTTTTTCACCTCATCTACCACCGCTTTAAGACGATCTTCAAACTCCCCGCGATATTTCGCACCCGCAATTAGCGAACTCATATCTAAGGCTATAACTCTTTTATTTTTAAGAGAAGTAGGGATATCGCCGCTATAAATTTTTTGCGCCAACCCCTCTACCAATGCCGTTTTTCCGACCCCGGGTTCCCCGAGCAATATAGGATTGTTTTTTGTTTTGCGGATAAGTATCTGCATCATGCGGTTGATCTCTTCATCGCGACCGATCACGGGTGAGAGTTTCCCCTCCGCAGCCTCTTTTGTAAGGTCTATTCCGTACTTTGAGAGTGCCTCAAGGTTTTCATCCGCCGTTTGTGAATCTATTTTTGCCCCTGCGCGCGAAGCTTCAAGATTTTTTTGTAACTCTCTTAGATCAAGATATTTACCTAAAACATCTTTAAAAGGCTCATTTTGAAGGTTTGCAATAATATAGGTATCGACCGAAAGAAACGAATCGGCATTTTTCGTCATCAACCCCGCCCCGTTATCCAAAGATGCGGCAAACTTTTTAGAGAGTCTCATGTTCTCTTTGGAAACGTTTGAAGCTTTAGGAAGTTTTTCGCTTAAACTCCTTACGTCGAGCTCAATGGCAGCCTTGTCTATATTCATTTTATTAAACATCTGATTTAAAACGGAATTAGAATTTGCCAAAAGCGCCCATAAAAAATGGATCGGCTCCACCTCTTGGTTTTTGTTGTGAAGAGCCAAAGATACGGAAGATTCAATCGTCTGTGTCATATTGTGTGTGAGTTTTTCAAAAATATTATTCATAGTAAAATCCTTTAACTTGATATGAACGAATTATACTGCTTTGAGCCTATGCTTGTCAAGTATATTTAGTCGCTACACCAAACATACCGTTTTATAGCGTTTTATTATATAATTTTAAGATTACTACAAAGGAACTTTAATGTCAAGCACTTTAGAAACTCTCTCAAACCGCTCTTCAATCAGAAAATTTTTGTCAAAACCCCTTAGTAAAGAAACGCTTCAAACAATACTCTCTGCCGCTGCCATGACCCCCAGCGGTGCAAATATGCAGCCGTGGATCGTATATGCGGTGAGCAACGAAGCCAAGCTCAAAGAGGTCGGAGATGCGGTGATTGCCGCTATGGAGCAAGGGGTGCCAAATGATCAGTTTATACAATACTATCCACTTAACTGGATCAATCCATATAAAAAAAGACGCATCGAAACGGGGGTGGGGCTTTACTCTCTCATGGGGGTCGATCGCAAAGACACGCAGACAAGAACACAAATGTGGCATGATAATTTTCGTTGGTTCGGAGCGCCGAGCGTAGTGTTTGTTTTTACCGATAAGGCTTTGATCGAAGGCGCAAGCGGCGCGCTCATAGACTGCGGGGCGTATATGCAATCGCTCATGCTTGCTGCGGAGTCGCTCGGGGTTGCCAGTTGCCCGCAAGGCTCTACCACAGAATTTGGCAAAGTGATAGCAAAAGTTTTAGAAGCACCCGATAATCTTGCTCTGCTTTATAGCGTAGTTTTAGGGTATGCGGATCCCGATGCCAAGATCAATACCTACAAGCCTCCCCGCATACCGCTTGAAGAACATGTCACATGGGTGGAGTAAAAATTTTCTCGTAACGCTTTAGCATTGTTTCGTTGCCGCTAACGCCCCCGCTGTGGATGTAGAGTATCTCCTCTTGCGTTTGTTCCAAAAGAGCTTCCCACATCGCAGGAGCGTAAAGCAGATCAAACTCTATGCCGCATGCCAAGAGTTTCTTGTACATCGTATACAATTCTCTATAGGGCTTGGCGAAACGGTACTTTTTTTTCATCTCCAAGATCACAAGATTTTGGGGAAGAGAGGGGCATAACGCACCCATTTGTTCCTTCAAATAATCGCTTGTGCCGATAGATGGTGCGGTATAGATTCTATACTCAGGCAATGCACATGCCAAGAATAATGCGGTGGTTCCCGTTCCCGAAGGGGTTGCCAAAGATCTGACACCAAGATTTGCTTCTCGAATCTCTTGCGCCAAACATTCGATACCCTCGCGCGCGCTAAGATCGGCACCCCCTTGATCAAGAACAAAAGTAAGGGGATCTTGCAAAACTTTTAAAGAGGCTATGTAGTCACGATACAGTTCGTACTCTAGCTCTCTATGGCACATCCCCAAAGCTATGGCATGTGCATAGTTGCCGCAAGAAAGCTCTTTTTGTTCCTTAGAGAGAGGTTTTGTGTAATACACGAACTCCCACCCTTTTTTTTTACAGAGTGCGGCAATGGCAAGCATGGCATTGGATTGCGTGCCCCCGTAGGAGATCACTTTTGAGAGTTTAGACGGAGGGGTTTGTAAAAGCGTATAAAGTTTGCGGTATTTGTTTCCCGCCAAAAAAGGGTCGATTAAATCGTCTCTTTTGACGTAAAACTTCCTCCCTTCCAGATACATAGAAGAGATCGGTGTATTAGGCATGCAGAAAAGTTATTTGATTGTAGCTTTTTTTTCTAGCTCTTGCATTTTTGCTTGCATATTGGATTTAAATTTTTCCATTTTTAAGCGCTGTTCGATATAAGGCTTCACTTCATCATATTTTCTAGTGCTGCTAGGTTTTTTATCTTCCAAATAGATAACATGGTAGCCGTGCTGCGTCTGCACCGGTTTGTCGGTAATAGTACCCACTCTCATGCCAAAAGCTTTGTCGTTAAATTCAGGCACCATTTGCCCTTGAGAAAAATAGCCCAAATCGCCCCCTTTTGGACCGCTCGGACATGTCGATTTTGCCATAGCAAGCTCTGCAAATTTCCCTTTAAGTTTTTCCCCTTGAAGCGATTTAAGTTCTGCAATCACCCCTTTTGCTTCCTCTTCAGATTTAACGAGGATGTGGCGTGCATGTACTTTTTCCTTCTCTTGGAACTCCTCTTTATTGGAGTCGTAGTAGTTTTTCAACTCTTTTTCCGATACAACCACTTTTTGAAGCTCTTTTTGCTGCCACACTTGGATTGCAAGCTCTTTTCTAATGTTTTCCAAAACGATTTCGTATTCAGCTTTAAACTCTTTTGAGTCTAAAATACCGTTCTTTTTTGCATCGTCGAAAATTAATTCTTTTGCAATCAACTGCTCTAAAACCTGTTTTCTAAACTCTGCTTGTTTCTCTGCGGGAACCTGATTAAAACGCCCCTGCGTCGCTTGCATCAAAGCGTTATCCACGTCGTTTTGCGTTATCGGCGTACCGTTGACCGTTACGAGTGTTTGCGCCGAAGCAACTGCACAACTTATTACAAGAGAAGCTACGAGCGATTTTGCTATTTTTACCATATTTGTATTCCTAATTCCGATTTGATTTTTAAGATTGTAATAATATATTACTAATAATTATTAAATACCAAGCCCTAAAGTGCGACTTTAAGGTATTTATTCAAGATTCTTTCCAACTTCTCTCTCGTCAAAGGCTTTGCAATATAATCATCCAAGCCCTCTCCGATGAGCATCTCTTTGTCGCCGTCCATCGCCATAGCGGTAAGTGCTACGATCGGCATCCGTTTGCTTATGCCGCCCCCTTCTTTAATTTCATGCGTAGCAATGATACCGTTTTTCTCCGGCATATCTATATCCATAAAAATAATATCGAAGTTGTCTTGTTCACACATGCTTACCGCTTCGTTGCCGTTTGTCGCCGTTTGCACCGCTATGCCGTACTCTTGCAAAAGTATCTTGATCAAACGCTGATTAATCAAATTATCCTCTACGACAAGAGCCGTAATCCTATCTTTAAGCTGAAGTTTCTCTTGCGCAGAAGCATCATCTTTTATTTGATACAGTTTGCTTAAATGTTTCGATACCGATGTTGCCAAAAGAGGTTTACGCACGATATCGTCTATAATATGCGTTAACTTCGTTTGAAGTTTCTCCTCATCATCCAATAAAATCACCACGGGTGCTTTCTTCGAGTAGGTTCCCAGCTGAAGCATCCACGAAGAATCTGCCTGATTAGCCACGATATAGAGAGTATCGATCCCCTCATACACGTTTGCATCTAAAACATTCGATTTCACCACGTCGATGGCAAACGAACGTAAATAGACCGAGAGCAGATTTGCATCGTCCACCTTCGTACCGTCAAGCAAAAGAACTTTAACCCGTTTTTTCGGTGCCATTTTAAACGACTGACCCTGAGAGTTTTTAAAGCTGAGGGTAAAACTAAAAGTGCTTCCTACACCCTCTTGACTCTGGATTTTAAGCTCTCCCCCTAAAATATTCACGATTCCGTGAGAAAGGCTTAATCCTACGCCCAATCTTTCATCTGCCTGATTTCCGGCGGTAAAAGGTTCTGCGACAAGCGCGATCTGTTCGGGCGCCATCCCCTTACCGTTATCTTTAACACTAAAAGATATAGTACAGTCTCCGTTGATCTGGCGTTTAAGCATCTTGACCTCTATGGTAACCTTACCGCCTCTGCTTGTAAATTTGATCGCATTTTTAATAAGCGACTCCATCACCTGCTTAATTTTTTTCCCGTCGGACTGGATCTCTTTTGGTATTTTCGGATCTATAAAAGTTAAAACGTTAACACCTTTTCCTTTGCCTTGAAGGGTAAACTCGTATATAATCTTCTCCATCTCCTCTAAAAGGGAAACAGGTCCGATATCGGCTTTAAGGCGCCCGCCCTGCAATTGGGAAAGATCCAAAAGCACTTCGATATTGGACATAAGATTTTTAGATGAACGGCTGATCATTTTAAGATATTCTTGCTGTTTTGTATCCAAATGGGTTTGGTTAAGAAGTTCTACAAACCCTAGAATACCGTTCATAGGTGTTCTAAATTCGTGTCCGATATTAGAAAGAAATTTTGTTTTTAATTTTTCCGTTTCTTGTGTTTTAAGTTCTGCCTGATGCAATTTGGTTACATCGTGAAGTTCTAAAAGATAAAACTCTTGGGAGCTGTAAAAAGTTTTTACTTTCGCACTGATCTGCATAAGGGTATCATCTTGCGTTTTTATCTCAATCGCGTAACCCTCTTTTTTATATTTTTTAATGTAATCAAGCCAGCTTTTGTCATCTTCGGTAAAAACTTCTTCACTCTCGCGCAAAAACACCTCACGAATACTTTCGTGTCTTTGCCGAAAATCTGCAACGTTTTCAAATCCGAATGTTTCGTAAAACGCCTTATTCGCCCCTATCCAACCGTCGTTTTTAGAAAATACGAGCATCATCACGCTGCTGGAATTGATAATATCAAAAAGCATATCACTCGTGAAATAATCTTTATAATCTACCGTTTTTACGTGGTTTGTTTCCCCGGAATTTTCTTTTTTAAAAAACGAAAATAATGCCATTTGCAACACCTTAAAACAAATATTGAGGGTTGATTATAACATAGAATAGGGTAAAATAGAGTTTTTAATAATTTATTTTAAAGTCGTTTCCGAATGAAAAAAGCAACCAAAAAAGAGATACAAGAGATCCATAAACTTTTTCTGGAAAAATACAGCGGTGCCGTGACCGAGCTTCACTATAAAAATGCATACGAATTGGTAGTTGCCGTAGCACTTTCGGCACAATGTACCGATAAACGGGTAAACCTCATCACCCCTGCTCTCTTTGAAAGATATCCCGATCCCAAGTCACTCGCTCAAGCCGATATAGAGGAACTTAAAACGTTCATTAACACATGTTCCTTTTTTAACAATAAAGCAAAAAATCTCTTAGAGATGGCAAAAAGGGTAGTCCAGAGCTACGGCGGAGAGATCCCTTTGAATGAAAAAGATCTCGTAACTCTTGCAGGGGTGGGACAAAAAACGGCGCACGTCGTAATGATCGAATATACCGGTGCCAACCTCATGGCTGTCGATACCCACGTTTTTCGCGTTTCCCACCGACTCGGGCTGAGCGATGATACCACCGCGCTCAAGACCGAAGAGACTTTGGTAAAAAAATTCAAAACAGATCTTCATGCGCTCCATCAGGGGATGGTGCTTTTTGGGCGTTATATCTGCACCGCCAAAAACCCAAAATGCGACGGATGTTTTTTAACCCTCTACTGCAAATCCAAAGAAAGCTTTAAAGTTTAGGTATAATTTCCCTATGAAAATGCCTATTTTTTTCCTTTTTTTGTTTTTTTTCCTCTCGGGGTGCGTCAATAAGCACGGTATATCCGCAAAATACTACAGCGACTGCGAAGAGTATTACGATATGCAGGGGTATTACCACAAAAAATGCGGTGAAGACGATATCGTGACCTATAAGGGGATCAAAGAGGGTGCGGGAAAAGTGATGGATGCCTTTACCGGAAGAGAAGAAAAGCCAAAAGGAAACGTCTGGTAATTACACATGCCGACATCTTGGCATGTGACCTATTTTATAGCAATGAACGTTGCAAAATTAGCCCAGCGAAAAATCACCTCGCAATGGGAAAATCCGCAGTTAAGTGCCATTTTTATATTTTCGCCCTCGCTGTAAGGCACCAGCACGTTCTCAAGAGCTTCCCTTTTTTGCATAATCTCATACTCCGAGTACCCCTGTGTCTTTTTAAAATCATAATAACACTCTATTAGCTCTTTATTGAGCTTCGAGTGGTGCGAGATCACTTTTTCGCTAAAGATAAAAATCCCCTCTTTTTTCAAAGCCTCGGCAATTTTTTTCACAAGCTCTTCGCGCACAAGCGGGCGTATAAACTGCAAGGTGTAGTTGCTCACAAACACATCGGCAGGTTCGTATGCATACTCTAAAATATCGGCACATGCCACCGTTATATCGGCGCCAAATGCTTCACATTTTTTGCGTGCATGTTCAAGCATCGCTTCGGAATTATCAAGCCCTATAAGCAGGGCATCGTTTTTTAGCTTTCTTTGCAATCGGATCAAAAACGTAGCGGTGGAGCATCCTAGATCATAAAGAACTCCCCCCTCTTGAAGTTTTTTAAGAATAAAAAATTCTGCTATTTTTTGCGACTCTTCATAAAAGGGGACGCTGCGTTGCAGCATATCATCAAAAACGGCCGCAACCTCTTCGTCAAACTCAAACTGTTTTTTAATCGGTTTCGTAAAAACTTTATCGTTCATTTCTTTCCTCTAAAAAAAGGTATTTTAACCAAAATATTATGAGAGATTCCCTATGATTAAGAAAAACGAGGGAGGGATATATGCAGCTTGAAACATCTACTTGGATGCTGCTCTTTTTTTTAGCCTTGCTAAGTGTGAGTATTTGGAAAATTTACGCGTTTCTACCCAATAAACAACTTGCCGACGATGACACCACGCCGCAATCGCAAGAGGAGCTTCTCACTCTTATGCTCGATACGATCTGTAAAAACGGTCCCCGGCTAGACGCAAAGAGGCTCTTCACCTTAATGCATTCACGCGAAGATTTCGACAAAGAACGTTTTTGGAGGTTCAACCAAAACCGCCTCAATCGACTCTTAGAAGCGTACTACCTCAGATACCCGCATCTGAGTTCTATCGAAGATATTTATACGAGTTTACGCTAAATCATGGCATGTAGCCTATTCTACATGCCATAACCTTTTTAGTTTCGATTAAGTGCGTTGAGATCCTCGAATGCACCGACTACGCGGGCAACAAGCGTTTCTTGCCCTGCACGGAGCCATTTTCTAGGATCGTAATATTTTTTATTCGGCTTATCTTCCCCATCGGGATTTCCGATTTGCCCTTGCAGATACCCTTTGTATTTTTCATAGTAGTCTTTCACCCCTACCCATGTCGCCCACTGTGTATCGGTATCGATGTTCATTTTAATAACCCCGTAGCTGATCGCCTCGCGAATCTCCTCTTGGGTTGACCCCGATCCTCCGTGAAATACGAAGTTTACCGGTTTGGCTGCCGTCTTATATTTCTCTTGAATGTATTTTTGGGAGTTATCCAAAATCTTCGGAGTAAGCACGACGTTCCCCGGTTTATACACCCCGTGTACGTTTCCAAACGATGCGGCGATGGTGAAATTCGGAGAGATTTGGCTCAACTCCTCATACGCATACGCTACGTCTTCGGGCTGTGTATATAAAAGTGCATTATCGACGCCCGTATTATCTACGCCGTCCTCTTCACCGCCCGTGACGCCGAGTTCTATCTCGATGCTCATGCCGATTTTATGCATACGTTCCAAATATTTTTTACTGATTGCGATATTTTCCTCTAAAGTTTCTTCGGAAAGATCGAGCATATGGGAAGAAAAAAGCGGTTTGCCGTGCGTTTTATAGTGAGCCTCGCCCGCATCTAAAAGCGCATCGATCCAAGGAAGAAGTTTTTTAGCCGCATGATCGGTATGCAATATAACGGGAATGCCGTACGCCTCTGCCATCATATGCACATGGATCGCTCCGCTGATCGCACCCGCAATAGCCGCTTTTTCATTCTCGTTGCTAAGACCTTTTCCTGCATAATACGCCGCACCGCCGTTGCTAAATTGAATAATGACGGGGGATTTCACTTTTGCAGCCGCTTCAAGCACGCCGTTGATAGAGTCGGTTCCTACAACATTCACCGCAGGGATCGCAAATCCAACCTCTTTTGCAGCCGCGTACACTTTTAAGACGTCATCGCCGAATAACACGCCCGGTTTTACTATATCTAATATGCCTTTACTCATTTCTCTTCCTTGCTAAGTTATGATTCCAAAATTATAATCCACCATTCTTTTAAAAGAACTTTTTTCCCGTTTTTTAGAGAAATAAAAATCGTTTAAAAAACAAATTATGCTAAAATAAGGCTTTATCACGAGATACACAAACGCATAGAGGCAAAATGTCTAAAAAACAGGGCACCGAGTGGATAACCGACATCATACTCATCGATATTATTAACTTTTCCAAATTAGATTCGATCCAACAGTTGGAGATTATCAATTTTTTGACAAAAAGCTACACTATGATGATCAATAAAATGCTTGTCAACTCCAACATGCCTTTGAGCAAACTTATTCTTGGCTTCATCTCCACGGGTGACGGTTTTTTTTGTATTTTAAATCCAAGGCTCAAAGGCTACGGAACGGTTTTAGGGCTTAGCTTCAACCATTTTTCGGAACATATAGCCAAAAAGTATCCCTATTTTGAAGGGATCCGCATTGCGGTGCATACGGGGCAGGTGTATGAATTTACCGATATATTGGGCAACAAAAACTATATCGGCGAGGGTCTAAACGATTGTGCGCGCTACCTTGAGTTTAAAAACTACACCATCTCGACCGTAATGGTCTCAGAAGAAGCGTATAAAAGTTTTAAAAACTTTTTAAATATCTACAAAGATTTCAATACACTCTTGGCGGAAAGAGAGTTTAAACACTCCGCGCCCTACGTGTTTCTCGACAAACACGGGAATGAGAAAAAAGGGATTTTGGTTTGGCTGAGAAAAGCAGGCATTATCAATCCTCCCAATATCAATTTCAATTCAATCATTTAAAGGAAAACGATGCGACTTACGGTTGATGAGTATTCAAAATATTTTAAAATGTCCAAAGAGATGATCCACTCTAAGCTCAAAGCGAAAAAGCTCAACTACATCATCGAAAACGGAACCACCTATCTCATAGTAACAAAACGTTCGGTAGATGCACAAAAACACCAAGAGATACACGAAGATCGCACGCAAACGACCCACACTCCTCAAACGACGCCGCAGTCCCAAGTTCCGCAAAGCACGAAACCGACGGTTGCAACCGTGTTAGGGCTTTACCAACGGGAAAACAAACATCTCAAAGCAAAAATCGTAGAGCTTGAAGCCAAAATCGACAAACTTATCAACGATAAAGAGCAGATGCTGCGCGAGGAAAGAGACAAAATTGAAAAACTCTATGCCCTCAAAGACGAGCAGCTTAAAAATATTTTAGAGCTTATCAATAAAAAAATCACTCTAGAGAAGCAACAAAACTCTCTTCATGCCCTCTCCCACACCTACGCCGAGGATATAGAGGAGCTCAGCATTGAAGAGAAAACACCTCCGATTAAATCGGATCAGCCCAAATTCGTGGAGCTTTCACCCTATCTTAAAAGTTTGGATCTCAAATCTTATGAGAGAAAAATGATAAAAAAAAGATTTTTAAGCGCTCTTAACAACGACGTAAGAATCCTCCAACAAAACGGTCGCATCTATCTTGATTTTTCAAAATACGATTACAGCGACCTTTTGGCGCATTGAGGCATATATGGCAGAACCGATACTCCAAGCCGTCGTACGCACGAAAAATATATCCGAAGCATTAAGCGATTTTGCGGCGGAAAATTTTTTACCTAGTGCCGAGTGCGATTTTACGATCGATCGTGTTGAAACATTTATTAAAACGGTGCACGATCAAAATTTCAACAAATTTTACGGCAGTGCCGCCGAATACGATGAAGCGCGCCTCCTCAACGAACATGTGGAGTTCCAACAGATATATACCATAACTATCACCCAAAAAACGGAGTGCAAACTCGATCTTCTTTACAAAATAGAATTTGATGAATTTACGACCCACCCCAAACTCATTTTAAGCAGCGAATCGAAAATCCCTTACAAGACCCACCAGCCCAAAGAGATCCTTATGCTTCTGTATAAAGAACTCAACAAAATTAAAGCGCAGCACCGTATGCTTATTCAGCTTTTTGATACCACTATGAAGAACAATCTCAAAGTGCTTACCAAATATATCTATGCCGAGAAATTCAACAAAAACGTAAAAATTGCTCTCTTTGATGGAATCGAACCCGAAATGTCCAAACAGGGAAAAGTGATCTACTGGTTTTTAGAAAGAGAGAATCGCCATCAGATCATAGAGGTGGAGGAGAACGAAATATTGGTCGAATACAAAAAGCCCAAATACGGTAAAAACGGCTTCAACGCCTACGGACAAAGGATCGACAACGACCACTACACAAACCTCAGCGACTTTAAAGCGGATATCGACAACGATACTATCTATATAGAAGAGAATAACGACAAAAAGCTCTACCGAAGCAAACTCAAGGGGTACGTAAGCTTTGAGAACAATCTTCTCAAAATAAGCAACAAAATAAACATACAAAAACTTTCACGCGTTCAAAATGCCCTCGCAAAAGAGGAGGACAACAATATCGAGGTGCATATATCCCAAACCGACACCACCAAAGACAGTATCGGAGAGGGGGTCGAACTGATCTCCGAGACGATCCACGTCAACGGGCATGTGGGAGCAAAAAGTATCCTTGAAGCGGTCAACCTTTACATCCTCGGTGCAACCCATCAGGATTCGACCCAATTTGCAAAATATGCCAATATTAATAGACACAAAGGAAAGCTTCGCTGCCATAGTGCAAAAATTGCCCTCTTAGAGGGGGGTGAAGTACATGCCACAAACGTCGAGATCGAATCGTGCCTCAACGGAACCATCTATGCGCAAGACGTTGTTATAGGCAATGTCAAAAGCAACCTTAAAGTGTATGCCTCCCACTCCATCAGCATTAAAAACGTCAACGGAGAGAACAATCTCTTTAAAATCAACTACCAAGATATCCCCGTTATTACCAAAAGGCTCGAATATATTATGCGTGATATCGAAGAGCTTAAAGAGGAGCTCGAAGAGACGCTGCGCAATAAGCGAGGAGATGCTGCAACGATTAAACAAAAGATTGCTCTGCTAAAACAAGAACAAGATGCCATTAAAAGCTCGGTCAAAACTTCTCAAATTGCAATCTCACAACCCTTTAAAGGGCTTAACACGATCATCTTTACGATCGATGACAAACACGAAATGATTTTCAAAACGGAAGAAAAAAGCTACCAGCCTTTCTACCTCGAAATTACCGAAGAGTATGTAAAACTTCATCCGACCAACAAAATTCTCCGATTTTAGCCCCTTGACTTCCTCTTAAGCCCTTCGGTGCATCTTTTGATGCCCGAGCGGCTTTTTTTTTATTTACATATACACGGAAAACCGTATTCTACATACATTTTTAATTAATTTATATAAATTTTTAAGTATAAATCATACTAAATAAAATATTTTAAATACAATTTTTATATGTTTTTTTATAATAAAATGTATATTTAAGTATATAATCTGTACAATCTTTCCATGCAAATTCAAGACCTGTTTAATATCCTGCACAACTCATTAGAATCAAAAAATAATGGGAAAAAAATATCTCTTCAAGAGATGGCAAATCAGCTAGGGATATCTATGCGCACATACCAAGATTGGAAACTCGGTCGCGCAAAGCCCCAAGCTGCGAGTGCAGTGATGAAAATGCTTGGACAATTGGATGATGATGAGATCATCAGAGCCGTTAGAAAAATAAATAATCTCAAGGACTAGACGATGAGCGGAACATTGACAAAAAAAGAGAGAGAAGGGCTTGAAGATGTTTTTTTATCTATCCATGCCAACAAACAAAAATACGAAAGGCTCAAAAGAATCTCCCATCTATTGCTGCATCAAAAGGTATCGCTACACCTTGAAAACATCTTTAAGAGTGCAAAAAAAGGGATCAAGCAAACAAATTTTTCTCATTTAACAACATTTTTTGCTAAAACGAAGAAATATTTAAGGAAATAAACTATAAAGTATCTTCAGCTGAATTATTTGAAACCTCGGGTTTATCGGGGATTTAAAATAGTTTCGGAATAACTTCATCCAAGGGTCGATATATGAACAAAGCTCAATTCGTTGAATTAGTACAAGCATGCGGCGGGTATAAAACTAAAGTAGAAGCTGAAGCAGCAATCAAAGCCTTTACTGAAGCTGTAACACAAGCTTTAATCAAAAAAGAGGATGTTTCTCTCGTTGGTTTCGGTAGCTTTGAAGCTTCATTACAAAAAGGTAAAAGCGGAAAAGTTCCGGGGACAGACAAATCTTATACTACAAAAGACAAAATGGTTCCTAAATTTAAAGCCGGAAAAGGTCTTAAAGACCGTGTTGCCGCTGGCAAATAATGCTTTTAGTTTGTCGTATCATACGACAAACTAATCTCTTCATATTATGAATTTTTCTTTCCTCACCTCATTTTTTCAAACCCATAAAACTGTTTTACAAACGCCCGATTCGGTTTTAATAAAAAAAATAAAAAAAATAGCGCAAGAGCATGATCTTTACCTTTTTCACAACAAAACAATCTACCATCACAACCTAAAAAAAACTATCCCTCTCGTACTTTTCCACCCTTACAAAGGGATCTTTTTATTTGAACACAAAGATTGGTCTTACGACGACCTCAAAAATGCGACTATCGAAAAAGCCACCAACGAACACTCTTCAAAAGACAATCTCGCTTTTGAATCGGTCCATGAATTTCTTATACAAAAGTATAAAGAACTCACACATACCGACGAGCTTGCCATCTCCAACTTTTTATTGATGGAAAACCTCGATACTCCTCAGTATGAGCACCTTCACGATTCGTTTAAAGAACTGCTTCCAAAACACAGGGTTATCTTCAACGATTCCACCCAAGAGGAGATCATAGAAAAGTTTGCCCTTGATTCACATACACTCCACCCTCTGCTTGATCTTGAGAAAATCATAGGGAACCTTTTTATCCAATACGCACTTTTTGACACCCAAGGCAAACTTGCACTCTGCACCCAAGAACAAAGGGAGTTTATCGACGCAAAAACAGAAGGGCATCAAACCCTTTGCGCAAAAACAGGCTGCGGCAAAACGAATGTACTTCTCCTAAAAGCACTCGTAGAAAAACTTGAAAACCCAAAAAAGCAGATCACTATTATTGAACCAACAAGGATTGCATGCGATATCCTCAAACAAAAGCTTCTAGCTCTTATCGAACATGCCATCATAGAGGTCAATCCCGTCTCCATTCAAATTCTCACGCCGCTAGAGATTGTCAATAAACATCTCCAAGTACTAAATAAACCCCTTTTGGATGAGCAAGTCGTTATCGATCCCAAACTTTTAAGCAGATCCAAAAAAATAGCCGATTATCTTATCTGCGACGATTCGGAGCTTTTATGCAACGAGTTTTTGGAGTATGTGCGGCTTATGCAAAAAAAACACACCCTTTTGCTTGTCACCAACCAAGATATCCCTGCTCCCGATTTTGAATTGCGCCATAACTTTGTTTCTTTGGAAAAAAAGGTGGTTTTCAAACATGCCAACGAACATGCCAAGGCGCTCCAAATTATTCAAAAGCTTCTGCAAACACACAAAGCCCGAGATATTTTAGTCATTTGCAATCCTTTAACAAAAGAAAATTTATATGAAGACCTTGATGGCTTTATAAAAGATAAAGCGATCTTATTGGATAGTTCCAAAAGTTTGCTTGACCAAGAACTTGATTCCCTTTTGCTTGCAACATACGAGCAGATCAGCGGTTTACATGCCAAGTTTGTCATTATGCTTGATATAGAACAAGCACACAAAGGGCAGATAGAGTATGCACAAAATCTTGCAACCGACACCCTTTATGCGGTTTATGAAGAATCGAGCCAAGCCATAGAAACACTAAAGGAAAAATATGAAACCAAAGATGAGCGATCTTGAGTATAAAGAGATCCTAAGCCCACAAGCGTATCACGTATGCCGAGAGCACGGAACCGAGCCCCCCTTTAGCGGCAAGTACTATACTCATAAAGAGAAGGGGCTGTACAAATGTATCTGCTGCGATGCGCCGTTGTTTAGTTCCGATACAAAATTTGATTCGGGAACGGGCTGGCCGAGCTATTACGAATCTATCCCCGGCGCTTTACGCGAAGTGAGAGACACAAGCCACGGCATGATCCGCATAGAGGTACGCTGCGCCAACTGCGACGCGCATCTAGGGCATGTATTTCCCGACGGTCCTGCTCCAAGCGGGCTTCGCTACTGTATCAATTCGGTATGTTTAGATTTTGAAAAAAAAGAGGACAAATGAAAAAAATCATTCTTGCAATTGTATTGTTTTTAGGGCTACATGCCAACGCTTCAGAGAGCAATCCGCGAGTTGTGTTGGAAACGACGCAAGGGAAAATCGAACTTGAACTTTTCCCCGATGTTGCCCCTTTGGCGGTTGAAAATTTCACCTCCCACGTCAAAAACGGCTACTACGACGGTATCGCTTTTCACAGAATCATCCAAGGTTTTATGATCCAAGGGGGAGACCCGACCGAGAGCGGCATGGGAGGCGAGAGTATATGGAAAAAAGATTTTAAAGACGAGTTTAAAGATAAAACTTTTGAAAAAGCGGGGATGCTTGCGATGGCAAATTCAGGTCCCCACACCAACGCAAGCCAGTTCTTTATCACCGTAGCCCCCACACCGTGGCTTAATGGCCACCACACTATCTTCGGGCAGATCGCCTCAAGAGAATCGATTGAGACCCTCAAAAAACTCGCATCCGTAAGAACAACGGGGCGCAGCGGCGGCGATAGACCCCTTGAGCGCCAAGAGATCATCAAAGCAACCTTAAAGAACTAAGATGGCGATCGATTACTACAATGCCGGCATGAACGCATACGAAGCAAAAAAATACTCCGAGGCGTACGAGTTTTTTATCCAAGAAGAGACAAATCCGCGTTGTGCTTTTGCACTCGGGGTACTTCACTACAACGGTCAAGGGGTAGAGAGAGATTTTAAAAAATCGACGCACTTTTACACCCTCGCCGCCGAGGCGGGAATCGTTCCCGCTCAAGTTAGTGCCGGCTTTGCCTATGCAAACGCAATGGGTGTACCGCAAGATTTTGAAAAAGCGGTCTCGTTTTTACGTCCTGCGGCAGAGGCGGGAGAGGCAAGTGCAAAGATCACCCTCGCAGAGATTTACGCAATGGGAGAAGCGGGCGGAACCCGTAAAGAAGCAGCAAAACTCTTACGCGAAGTGCTAAGCACCTCCAATTCCGAAGAAGCCATAGAGGTGTATACGAAATACGAACTTCACAAGGCGTAAAAGCTCTTTAGAGTCTATAATCTCCCTCTAACAATGGGCAAGATATAATTTCGAAAACTTTTCCAAGCGCGGAGTATTTATGGAAATAAGGACAATTAAAAAACTTGAAAAAGAGGCTCTAAAAAAGAACAGTACCGACTTCACTCGTCTGGGATTTGCTCTCTTTTTTATGATAGGCGTTCTTACCTACAGCTTTTTAAGCAACGGCGGCATCTCCAACAATATGTTTTTAGCAATAGCGGCACTTATAGGTGCCTACATGGCGATGAATATCGGTGCAAACGATGTTGCAAACAACGTCGGTCCCGCAGTGGGCTCCAAAGCGCTTACCCTTACGACGGCGATCATTATAGCCGCGATTTTTGAGGCTGCGGGTGCCCTTATAGCCGGCGGCGAAGTTGTTAAAACTATCAAAGGGGGGATCATCGACATCTCCGCATTTGAGGGGAATCCCGATCCTTTTATCTGGGCGATGATGGCGGCACTTTTGGCGGCGGCGCTATGGCTGAATTTCGCTACCATGATGAAAGCACCCGTCTCTACCACCCACTCGATCGTAGGTGCGGTTATGGGAGCGGGGATCGCGGCAGCGGGATTTAGCATTGTCTCGTGGGGAACGATGGGTCAGATAGTCGCTTCGTGGGTGATCTCTCCCGTTCTAGGGGGAGCGATTGCCGCACTTTTTTTATATGCGATCAAAAAGTCGATCGTTTTTAAAGAGGACAAAGTCGATGCGGCGAAATACTGGGTACCGATCTTCGTCGCAATTATGGCATGGGCTTTTGTAACCTACATAATTCTCAAAGGTCTTAAACAGATCTGGTCGAAAATTCTAGAACTGCTTAACCACCTGCCGCTCGTCTCTTTGGATATTGTCGAAAAACCTTCGTTTTTCGTAGCAAGCACGCTTGGTCTTATTGTCGGTATCGTCGTTTATGTCAGTCTTAAAAAAAGACTCGAAAAAACTGCCCTAGCACTCCAAAATACACGTAATTCCGTAAATAAGCTTTTTACGATACCGCTTATATTTGCCGCTGCGCTTTTAAGTTTTGCACACGGTGCAAACGACGTTGCAAACGCTATCGGTCCTTTGGCGGCGATCAACGATGCTATCGTAAACGGCGGTATCTCCTCTAAAGCGGATATCCCTTTTTGGGTCATGACGATCGGTGCACTCGGGATCGCTTTGGGACTTGCCCTTTATGGTCCCAAACTTATCAAAACGGTGGGCGATGAGATCACCGAACTCGATCAGATGCGTGCATTTTCT
>Ga0265295_1002802_pt1 | contig 26587 bp, 26 predicted proteins | sample Munlansysbiofilm_FD_192503 | JGI IMG/M metagenome (GOLD analysis project Ga0265295, IMG submission 192503) | Leachate microbial communities from a municipal landfill in Southern Ontario, Canada - Methane capture system biofilm | ecosystem: Engineered > Solid waste > Landfill > Unclassified ... | reverse complement strand
ATGCATGATGGACATGTTAATGTTTCTAATTGTATCATCGTTTTTTTCATTTTTTATTCACCCTTTCTACCTATAGTATATCGATATTAAAAAATAAAAACCTTGACCTAAATCAAGATTTTGTTGAATAGTTAAGGTTAAAAACAATAAAAATCAAAAAAGACTAGTTTAGTTTGGTTTATATACAAAAAAGACTCCTTTATTCAAGATTAGGTATTATGACTATACCTTCTCTCTAACTTTTTGGAGTCAGTTCATTGTTATATGTGGTAAAAGCCTTACAGGGATACCATTTAGCACCCCTGTATGATTTTTAACACCTCTATAAAAACATCTTACTCATTGGAAAACTAACACAAAAATACCAAAATATTAAAGAGGCACTTGAAAAATCAATCACCGCACTAATACTACCGGATTATTAGTGTTTTAAATCATTATCATTTTTCTATTTTTTATCTTCATTTATAGTTATACTTCCGTTTTTAATTGGAATATCAAAACCATCATTAAGTATAACTGTACCCGATTTATTATTATCTGTATTAATTTCCACCGGTTTTTCTTTTTGGGGTTTTTGCTCTTTTTCAGGCATTTATTTTTCTCCTCTCTATAAAATATTCATTATTACCAATATTGTGATTATGATTGCAGCTGTGAAAAAAAGTATAGAAGCCTTAAAAGCTCTATTAATTCTATTCATTGATTGCATTTGAAACTCCGTTGCATCTCTGTATGACTTAATCAAGTCAACTTTAAAATACCCTTCAAGATCAACAACCATCAGTTCTTTAGTTAGTTTTATTTCGTTTTTTATCTTATTATCTAAAATGGTGTTATTTAAGTATATCATTCTTGTATATGGTTGTTCGATAATGAAGTTAATTCACGATAGGTTATATATTTAGTATTTTTTTTATAAAAACTTCGAAAAACCTATATATTTATTAAAAAATAGTGATATAATCATGACATAATGCGTTAAAGAATTAGATACTTTGAGGGAGAAGGTATTTAAGTTTTTGAAGTCTTAACGTTTCATTATCTGACCCATGTTATTGGGGAGACATGATGGCATAAACCAACTGATGAGAAGGAATCATTTTTTTCGTATACTTATATGAGGTGATTAGGAAATGGAAAGTTTTGAAGTATTAAAAATGAGTGAGAGGTTTTTTTCTAATGAAACTGGAATTGAAGGATTCATCAATAAGCAAACAAATTCCTTAGTAATTGATAGATTGGCAAGAATTGATCAAGATCCTTTAACTTATGTTCAGTTGAACCAAATGCTTAGTATATCAAAAATTCCATCAATTACCGATGGTTTCTATAAGTACTATTGGCTTGATATACCTGAGAAACATATTTATGATGTTAAGAAAATAGATACATTTACTAAGTTTAGTTTTGAAGAGGGTAAGATAACAACATTAGATCATTTTTTTTGGGGAATTGAGCGAATGTTTATAGATTTTCTCATTTGTTTTGGGAACATAAATCTTGGATACAAAGCAACATATAATTTGAATTATGATGATATTGCTAGTACATTTTCAAAAATGCGATTTGATACTGAAGCAATTTCTAAAAGAGGAAAACCATTTGATTTCGAAACAATATCAAAAGATGATAGATACTTGATATCTGAAATGGTATGTAAAACGTATGATGCCGCAAACCGTGATGAATTACTTGTAGCGTTAAAAGACAACTACTTTGAGGCGATTAAGATGGGAATAAAACATCCTAAAGTCAAAGATTTAATGGGTGGTCGATATACAAAAGAAAAGAATTTTGAGGTCGAGCAATTACAACTTTCATTTAATGATACTCTAGAAATGGATGTCAATAATGAAGGCGACATCATTAAGTATTGTAATGATATAGCTGAAAGATTTACTATTGCACGAAAAGCTGCTTCTACTAATACGAGTTTATATCTTTCTTTAGTACATGATCTTGATGTTTACATGGCTACATCAATGAGAAAGAAAGATGATTTTATAAAAATGGCTACAACAACGGAAAAAATATTTCATGATAAAAGACTTGATAGTTTATCTTTAAGATATTTCGACCCCACAATGAGCGCTGCAGATGGGCATGAAGATAAAGGTTTGATTGAGTGCTTGATGGTTAAGTGTTGCAAAGTCTTAATATACTCTGCTGGTGAAAAAGAGAGTTACGGAAAAGACGCCGAAGCTGCAATGGCACTTAGTTTAGGAAAACCTGTGATTTTCTTTTGTGAAACCGATGTTAAAAAGAAATTTTACCAAGATGTACATCCATTAAGTAGACTCATAAATTTTGAGACAGGTGTTGCAAATGGAATACTTGTGGTAGATTCAACAACGATGGTTTCTGAACTACTAAGAAGAATATTCTACAACGATATGCAGTATAAACTGGTACAAAAGAAGAATGGTTACTATCAAATCATTGATAAATTATCAGAATCTGTTGTAAGAATTCAAACCAATAATGAATTAATTTCTAGTTCTTTTTGGAATTATTACAAGTCTAAAAAATAAGAACACAACATATTATACGAGGAGGATTGAGTATGAATAAAACCGTGACTAATGAATTTGTAGGGATATCAAAGATAGAGTTTGAATGGATAAAAGATTCTATTGCAATTTTGTTTGTTTCGCATAATGACATTGAACATGAACTGTTTATGAATAGTATTAAACCACTATTCGATAGTGGGCTGTATTCGAAATCTGTTTTAAAATATGTTGATAGAGACACCACTCAAGTTTATTATATTGGTAGATTTGAATCTCAGAGAATTGTATACACAAAGACTAGTCATATGGGAGCTGTTCGACCGTATGGATCAATTAGTACATTGCATCATGCTGTTAATTTGTGGCATCCGCTATTAGTAATTATGATAGGTGTATGTGCAGGATTAAGAAAACAACAAATTGGTGATGTCATTGTATCTAAAGAGTTAATTAGTTATGAAGAAGGGAAAAAACTGGATGGTTCATTTATATCTAGGGCCTCACATTATTATCCTGGAGAAATTTATAAGTTATTTGACAATTTAGATTTAGTGCAAAAACAAGAGGATGGATTGACATTCAAAATCCACAAAGGAGCTTATTTGTGCGGAGAAAAATTGGTTGATTCGAGAGAATTTAAACAGGATTTACTAGATTTATATCCCGAGTCTGATGCATTAGAAATGGAAGGACATGGAATAGGTTCAGCTTGTATAAGTAACCGTCTGTACAATTGGATTATTGTCAAAGGCGTCTGTGATTTAGCAGAAAAAAAAGATGATAATGGAAATAAAGACAGTAATCAACGTAAAGGCATGATTAATGCCATTAGAGTTGCTCGAAGCATATTCAAAGAAACATTGAATTTTGAAAGAATCGATCAGTTCATTCAAAATCGAAAACCTATCATACGTAATGTATTTATATCAACTAGTTATCTCGAAGAAAATGATGATTTATCAGAAACTTTAAAAGTGAAGGTAAATGATGCATATAGTTTTTGTAGGGAGTTATCTTATTCTCTCACTAGTAATCAATTAATCACACATACAGGGGTAGGAAAATCAACTGGCAACGCTGTTGTTTGTGGTATTGATGATTACATCATAGAACATAATCTAGATAAGAAAAAGGATTTCAGTTATTCAGATTACTACAGTGCTTTTCATTTTTCTCGACCATTCGACAAAAAAATTGGAAATTTGTCATATGAAAACTATAAAAATAGACATCGGGAAATGATTATTAGAGGTGTTTTTTCTTCGATATTTGTTTTTGGTTGTAAAGTGGATAATAACCAAATTATAGATGCCGATGGCATTAAAGAAGAGTTTTATGTATCGAAAGCAGCAAATAAATTTGTTATTCCTGTAGGGGCAACTGGGTATATGAGTAGAGAACTTTGGAAAATTGTAAGTAATGAGCTCGATAAATACTATCCAATTAGTAATCAAGGTGATTATAGTGATATTGATATGAGATCCAAGAAAGCACTCAGATTAGAATTGTTTTTAGCGCTAAATCAAGATATAGATTTTTCCAGTAAAGAAGAAAGAATCAAATTGATTAATTCAATCATGGATTTTATGGCTCAACCGTGGAGATAATTAATGAAGGAGAATGTATATATGATGAGTGAACTGAATCGAAATTTTGAACTAAATGTAACGAGAATACGAATGTATCAGTGGTTATTAGAAAACAAAAATGACTTTGTTAAAGAGAAGGTTTCTAATCTTGAACTCTTTGTAAGTCTACTAGGTGGAATTGAGCAATTCATAATTGAAAATGCTGACTATGCTAGTAATTCACAGCTTAACCAGTTAATAAGTCGTAACCTTAATGAAAATCGCAAAACATTAGAATTGATGATTGATACCGAAGTAATGAGAAAGCAGTCCAGAGATAAGTTAAAAAGGGACTACAAAGCATTAATAGAATCTACTGAAACTAACAACAAGAAATTGTTTACGAAGTTATCAAAGTTCATTACAAGTTTGAGTGATCGGCTCTTTAAACAAATAGAATATATTGAGTATATGAAAACTGCAATCAATAAAGACAATAGCGGACATCTACATAAAGTTTTTTTATCTTATGCATTCAAAGATTTGTTATATTTACTTGGAATATTTGACTACTTCTATAAGAATGGGATATACCTTTATATCGATGCCTTCCATAATGTTGAACAAACAGATGGTGAAGTCCTAAAAAACTTATTGAAAGTTGAACTTGAAACAAGTAAGCAATTCTTGTTTCTACGAACTGCAAACAGTGAATTAGCAATGCGTGGTTCTTATCAAATTAGACAATGGTGTGCGTGGGAAATTGGATATTATGATAAACTTCGTAAGAATAGATCAGGGTCAAATATCACAGAATATCTAAATGAATGTTTCTATTTTAGAGTATATGAGAAAAAAATAGATACAAATAGAGCAGTTAATCTTCTTATTCAGTCCTTTAAACAATTGAAATCAATAGAAAATGGGTACTTGGAATAAGATTTTTAGAGAGTGTTTAAATAATGCAATATTCTAATATATTGACTAAAAAAATAACATAGGTTGTTTTTATGGGATAAAAATTAATATAACTAAACTAGAAATATCATACAGGCTTTAGTAATATCTCACTTCAATTTATGATTATAAATAAAAGTAAACTACTATTTAACATCCAGAAAAATACAGAAAGAGGATAGAAAAGATGATTTTATCAAAGCAATTTTTAAATGAGCAGGTCCAAAAGAAGAAGATTTACGACTCGAAATCATTTCAACATTCATTACAAGAGTCCACTTTAAAGGAAAACGAATTATATGATGTATTTATCAGTTATAGTTATATAGAAAAAACTTCTGCAATATTGATCACAGAATTACTTCAAAAAAAAGGATATAAGGTTTACATTGATTTAAGAGACGATGTAATTAATAAGCGACAGTCTGTGAATAAGGAGACGGCAGAACGAATTATTCAAAATATGAAGCAATGTAAATCTCTATTGTTTTTACATACTAACGCCACTAAGAATTCACAATGGTGTCCATGGGAATTAGGATATTTTAATGGATTTAGAAATCGATGTGCAATAATCCCGTTATCCGAAAAAAATAATGACTTGGTTGAGCACCAAGAGTTTTTGTCGCTATATCCCTATGTTGATTATGAGAAAATACGTGATACAGATAATTATGAATTTTGGGTTAATGATAGAGAAAATAAATCAATATACTCGAAACTTAGAGATTGGATTAATACAGGAAAACTTGCAGAACAGAACTCCTGAAGCTTAAAAACATTATAATATGGAAATTTTACAAAAAAATTCAAAGTAGATGATTAACATTTTATTAGTGTTTTGAAAATGTATTTAAAGGGCGGTTATTAATTGATCCTGTAGATCTCCATCTTGTTATGCTCGTAAAAGCCAATCAGACGTAAATTAGGAATATACATATCAAAATAGTCGTTAGTGATATAAAAGGGATGCTAGAAATGTGCAAGTAGACATTAACACCCCACTCACCTTTCAAGATTGAAATGAAAGAGTTTTAAAAGATTGTTGGTGCACTACTATACTTAGTAAGTCCAATTGATCTTATTCCTGATATCTTAAGAGCAATCGGATTTACAGATGATATTGTTGTCATTCAGCTTGCTTTAAGTCAAGTCATTCATGCTGTTACAAGGTTTAAACAGTTTAAGGAGGTTAATATGATATGAGTAAGATTTCAGGCAAAACACATACACAGTCTCAATTGAACAATTATGCTAAACAAAAGAATCAAAATTCTAAAGAGCATAAAGCAAATCAAGACAATAGAGCTAATCAGTTGAATCCGAATACAAAGATTAAGAAGTAAGTTCATATCATAGTTAAGGCACCGAAGTAATGTTTGGTTGTGTGCATAAAATGGCTAAAAAGAGCCTATTTAAGCGATAAAACTAGTGTTTTTGATGATGTAATTAGTATAAAAGTAACTGATTGAGTAAAGTCATCGTATAACATACCTAAAAATGTAGTTGGGGTGATGGACTACGAACTAGTTTTTAGAGTGTATTAAAGTCATTATGCTAGGTTTGGGATATTGAACTAGTATATATTTTATATTGATAAAGACTTAGAGTATTATCTTGTGAAAATTAGAAAATTACAGGTTTCAAACAATTTGTATAAATAATATATACAAAATTTGGATTCCTATCCCAATACTTGGAAAAATATTAGTTTACTATGGTGAAAAGATTTAAAGAAGGTTAGAATATAATCGATGCAAGAAGGAGGTATGAAGGAAAAGCGTTTGTTTGACTGACCTTTAAAAAAGTCACGAATAATAAGGAGATAAAATGAAAAAACTGCTAGTACTTGTATTATGTTTTACAGGTTTACTGTTATTTGGTTCAGTTTACTCAAAAGCAGCAATATCAGAAACAGAGCTGGGTCAACTAAGTGAAATAACAGGCATTGAATTTATACCTTCTAGCAACTATGTACCTGACATTCCTGTTGTAGCTACGAATAGTATAAGTTATAAAAATGCGGTATACACATTTGAATCTAGGGGTAAAGTTCCAACAGGGAAAATTGACATTCATGGGGATGAAATCTGCGATATCATACTCATGTACATCAATGAAACAGTCGTAAGAGAAGTCATCAATATGACACCCAATTTAGTAGGACAGACTACAGTATTGGGTGAATCGGTTACAACAATGGATGGAACGGGTTTTACATTAGGAATTTCGGCTGCTGCCGGTATTTCTGTTGATGCTGATGTTGCTGAGATGAGCGTTATGTTGAAAAGTTATTTAACTGCTTCAGGCATGACATCACAAGCTACGTCCATAACTGTTTCATATGAATCCAATGAGCCTAATTATTCTGGTGATTATTCACTATATAAGGAATACACATTAGTAGAAGTGATATATGTCACTTTTGATGCAAATGAGGTAGCTTATTGTAATACCTCTTGGCATTTGTGGTGTTGGCATGAACTAACAGATTGGAAAGCTCAACATGATTCGAAACGGTACAAACCGGAATATGCAAAAACGCAAACTGAAATGACATATTCCTTTAGAAAGGTATAACGGAAATGAAAAAAATAATTACATCTACTGTTCTATTAACATTTATTGCATTGTCCGCATTCTATTACTCATATCAAGTCAAAGCTAGTCTTATTGACGAGATTGAGAATGGGAATATTGCTCTTGAGTATGAAGATGTGCCTATCAGTGTTTATAATTCGGTGTACTTAAATAATCCTAAAATGGTGGAACTAAGTAGTAAACCTATCGGACAATTTATATACACAAGATACTATCTTAAGGATACTATCGTAAATTATAGAACTTTCTCTACAGGTATTTGCGCAAACCATAATGCTTCGCTTGCATCTACAACAATTAACTTATCAAATATTGAAGTGTTTGAAAGTTCCTATGAGATCGGTATAGGTTTTACAGTATCCGGAAGAGTTGGTATCTATGCCGCTGAGTTAGATAGAGAGGCCGGTTTTATTAGAAGTTATACAAAAGAATCGGATCTATTTGTTTCTAAGAAACTAGTATCTAAGGCTGAATCAGAGTCCCATTATTCAGCCTCAGGAAAGTATTGTCTAAATCTATTAGATAGAAGAGCTACAATTATCACGGTTAAAAAATCGATTATTACGGGTAATATAGTAAAAGTAGAAAGAGTTACTAACGGAACACTCGGTATACAGTCAACTGTATTACCAAAATCAGTACCAACTACACCACCATCCCCTAGTTGTTAGAACATGAGGAGGCTGGGTATAACCAGTCTCCCTCTTTTTGGAGGAATATCTAAATGACATTTAACGGAAGAAAAGCATTGAAATCAGTATTTAACAAAACAACAATTTTTGTTTTGTTAGTCGGTTTAAATATCGGAGGGATTATGTTTTTATTTAATCGCATCTCTGATACGAATCTAGAAACACTACCACCCTATGAAAATATACCAGTAGACGATACGGATTTTTCATCCTATAACAAGAAATACTACGATATTACAAAAGGTGACATTAGCCTTTATTGGGAATATCAAGCTACTCTTGAAATCCAATCCTTAGACGCTGCCTACGATACGTATATCGTTGACGAAATTACGGATTATCAAGTAGGGTCCGTTCTGAATGAGAATGCATCCTTAGGTTTGTTCGAAGGACTACCGATTCTTTCTATCAACAAAGGTAGAGTGATGGAAATTACACGAAATGGTAATGATCAATATGAAATAACCATTTTGAATTCTAAAAATTTCATCGTTAGAGCCCTAGTTTCACAATACGACTATTACACAAACGATTACGCTAGTAACACACTAAACAACCGATTCATTTTAAGTGATGAAACCCAAATTAATTTGAAGTATATGGGTATAGATTATCAATATCAAGTCCAAAATGGGAATGTCATTTTGGAGTACAGTGTAGAAGATCCGGATAGTATTATTCTTCCAGGTGTAGTCGGTATCCTGCACGTACAGTATGAAACGTTAAGAGATGTTTACCTAATCAATCGGAATGCATTCAATAATACCTATAATTCAAAGGTATTTTACTATAAAGAACAGCGTGTAGACGGTTATCGTTATGAACAAATCGACCTCGATGTGGTCTATTTTGTGAATAAGTATGCTGTGGTGAGCGGGGAAGGTCTATTTCCAGGGATGAGAGTTTATGATATCGAGTAATAAAGTCATTGAGATCCAAAATCTCACTCGAAAATTCGGGGATAGAGTGATTCTAAATGACCTTAATTTTACCGTTCACGAAGGCGAGTTTGTTGCGATACTCGGGGCTTCTGGGTCAGGTAAATCCACGTTACTTAATATCTTAGGACTCTTGGATAATAAGTTTAATGGATCCTATGATTTACTAGGAGAACGGATTCGACCACACGTCGACTATACTCCTAAAAGAGCGAGCAGTATCGGGTTTATCTTTCAACTCTACTATTTAATGCCTAAACTAAGTATCACAGACAATATATTACTACCCCATCTCTATTTAGGTAAAGAGGAAAAATCCGTAGTAGAAAAGAAGTTAGCGGGGTTAATTGCTCGATTAAGTTTAGGTCATATTATAGATCAACCGTGTGAGGTATTATCGGGTGGTGAAAAACAACGCGTAGCCATCGCGAGAGCTTTGGTTCATAATCCTTCTATTTTGATATGTGATGAACCTACCGGGAACTTGGATGAACACAATGGCGACAACATCATCACGGTCCTAAAGGAAGAACAACAATCCGGGAAGACCATTATTGTGGTTACACATAGTTTAAAAGTCGCGAAGTACGCAGACAAGGTTTTCTTACTCGAAAAAGGAGGACTGACATGCGTAGAACCTATGAAATAATCAAACATTCGATTAAAGTGGTGAAGCAAAACGGGATTCGAAGTTTGTTGGTCATGTTGGGGATTATTTTGTCTTCTTTGGTTTATACAGCAGGCATTTTAATTAGTTCCTATTTTATTGATAAAGACTACCTTGGATACAAGAATTTTCCGGAAAGTACGATGCTTGTGATGAGCACCTACAACACCATTACAGAAGGTTACGTGTCTAACTATAACGAAACCAAATCGACGGTTGTTTTAGAACATGAAGTTCCTATAAACAACTTAGTGAATTCGGATAGCCTTTTAAATACACGAATCTATGGTGTATCTGAGGATTATTTGTATTTTCCATTAAAATCACACGATACGAACGACTCGTTAGAAGTATCTAAACTGATTGCCGGAAGAGACTTTAATTTTAATGATTATTTTGAAACTAAAAAAAAAATCCACATCCATCAAAGCTACGCGGAGTTATTATTTGGAACAGGTAATGCCTTAGGCAAGGTACTTACTCTTGGAAGTAAGGATTACGTGATTGTTGGTATACTCAAGGATACCCCCGATGTATTGAGAAATGTGAAGAACCTTTCAACCTCTAGCCTGGTAATCTACATACCGAATACGACTTTTTTGTCGTTTTATAGCGATAATAACTTGAAGAGTCACGGGATCATCCGATTTGAGGGTGTCGATATCTCCGATATCAAAGGATCGAATCTTGTCACAAAGGATATGATTTCTAACCGAATGATAGAGGATAAAAACTCATCAAAACAGTTCATTGAACTGGTTACGATTGGGATTACGATTGTCTCTGTCATGATAATCATGATTACGATGTTTTTTAACATTAAGGAAAGAGTCTTTGAGATTGGCATCCGTAGAGCTGTTGGTGCAACCAAAGACGATATACGATTTCAGTTCTTATTAGAAGGCACCATTTATGGGTTTGTAGGTAGCATCATCGGAATACTGCTGGGTCAATTGTTTGGTTTTATTATTTGTGTCATGGATATGGCCAATACCAACATATTTATGTACCAGATCAATCTAAGTTCCTTTGTTTACCCATTTACATTGTCGGTGGTCTCTGTTTTGGCTGCGAGCATCATACCTTCAGTAGTCGCCTCGAATACCAATATCATCGAATGCTTAAAGGTGGAATAACATGAAATATCTAAAAGAAGTCATCCTAGTCGTGTTTTCTTTAACTTTGATTTTGTTTTCGATGATGTTAAAACCAATAATCAAAACTGATGACTATTTAGTTAAAGAACTGGATATATCCAAAGAAGTCAGTAATTTTGTACCGGTTAATCTGGATTTTTTTGACAAATCGGTCGTTAAAACAAACTCAATAACAAGAACGTATAAGCAGTTACTAACCATTGATACCCTCACGGTTACTTATACCGCGCCAGAAGGTAGTGAAATACCCATTAAAAAGGGCGATATCGTGGATGAAGGGGCAACCTTATATCGACACGAGGGCGTAGCATTTACATCGAATTCAAAATTGAGACTCGTTCAAATTCTAGAACAAGAAGGCACAAGACTTGTTTTTGAGGATTTGGGTAATACCTATGTAGTATTCACACATGTTTTTAGTACAGACTTTAGATTAGAACGCTGTCGTTTTTACTATAGGAATTATCAAAATGATAAAGTCGAACTCACACCAAAAGAAACACACTATAATCGCGTTTCTGGCAGCTATACATTCGTACTAAATAATCTATACTTTGATCCCTATGTCTTAAATGGTGAAGAGATTGTTGTTACGATGGACCTAGAAACCAGTACAAACCATCTTTTCATCGAGAAAGACTATTTAATGTATGATTCTAGTTTAGACAAATACTTTGTTCAGAAATATATGCACTCAGACAAATTGGGTGATGGCTATCGAGTAATCTATGTGGATATAGTCGACGTATATGAGGAATTTATTCTGATTGAAGGGGAATTATCGGTGAATAACATCCTACTTACCGATAAATAATCATTATGGAAAGCATAAGAGAGTTTAAATTCGGAGATTTTTGTACCTATGTAAATTATGAGAATGGTAAAATCGTCAACATTTTAGAAGAAAATTTAATTCGTAAGAATAAAGTTTTTGAAATCAATAATTTTCATGAAAAACCTAAAAAAACGGCTAAAGATTACAGTAAAGTTCAAATATGTCTAAATGTAACGAACAACTGTAATCTAAAGTGTAGTTATTGTTTTAATCCGAATAAGACAACAAAAAATGTTGACCTGGATAAGTCAAAGAAATTTATCGACTTAATCATGGATCAAACACCAAATGCAGAAAAATACTATATTGATTTATCGGGTTCTGGAGAACCGATGTTAAATTTTTGCACAATTAATAAACTCGCTCAATATTCAATCGAAAAAAGTGATCAATTAAAAAAAGATGTCATACCAATGCTTGTTTCAAATGGAACGCTGTTGACGAAAGAAAATGTTGAAACACTTCAAAAAAACAAGGTGTTGTTTGGTGTATCCTTGGATGGATTAAAGAAACATCATGATAAGTATCGAGTGGATATCAAGGGACAAGGTACCTACAAACAAATTATGAAGAATGTAACTAACATTGAACACAGGGATTATGTTGGAGTGGCAGTATCCTTAGCCGATGGCAATCAGAATTTAGTTAAAATGATTAAGCACTTAGATAAGTATTTTTCCACGATTTCCATACGATTTATACGAAGTTATGGTGGGTGTAGTTATTCGGATAAGGATGTAAAAAAAATTAAACATAATTATACCAAATTGATGTGGTATTTATTGGACAAAGCGCATCAAAATGACTGTAGATTACTCTTTAAAATACTTAACGGTGACGATTATTTTGGTAAATATCTCATAAGGATTATGTGCAATGCTAAAATTGAATCACGCTGCGATGCCGCTTATGGTAGATTTTCCTTAGGATTGGACGATCACATTTATGTTTGTTCAGCTGCTATTAACAACCAATCACTGATAATTGGAACGCTTGAAGAGGGGCTTGATAATGAAAAAATCAAAAGGACCACAACTAAGAGAGAACAATGTAATCAGTGTGAGGCTGTCAACATTTGTGGTGGAGAATGTCTTGTCACGTTAGCCGAAAAGGGTGGAATTGATAAGAACATGTGTATTCTTAAAAGACATTTATTCGAGTTAGGATTATTTTTTTGTGCAAGTATTGAACTTAAAAACCCAAGTTTATATCAAGAAATTGTAAGTTTCGTTTCAGGTGTTAATAATCGGAACCACTACGATGCGGAATTTAAATCCATAGTAGAATACTATAAAGAACACTATTCATATACCGAACTCAAAGATATTAAAGATAATAACCCAAGCTTCTATGCTGAATTATTGAAACAAGCTAACTAAAGAGTTATTTTACAAGTAAATTTTGAATTTTGATTCATCAGATGAACCTATGTTTTGATTCTATTATTACAAAACTACGCTACTCAAATGACCAATAAACATTATTAAATAGAACCCTGATGATAAGTTCCCTATTAGAATCACAAATTTTATTTTATAATATAGATGTTAGAATCAAATAACATTATTTTTAACAAAACGGAGGCTATATGAGAAAAATTTTATTATCCTTTTTACTGGTAATGATTTCAGCTTCACTAATCGGTTGTAAAAAAGATGAAGTGATTCGCTATGAAACAACCGAAAACATTTTTTACTATGACTATACCATGCATGAAGGTGAAACCAAGCAATTTCTAGTATTACTTTTACCCTATGAAATGACTCCGACAAACGATTTTATTCAGACTATGGAACCTTATGAGGATCAATTAGTATTTGATCGTGCTGAGGGAACTAATCTGGATTTAATCGACTTAGCCGTGGATCTTAATCATAAGAATTCAACCGTTCGATTACTTAAACAAACCGATAAAACCATCACAATTGATAAACTAATCTATAAAATCAAAGGAACCAATGATGAGTGGATTATCCGTGGAACCATGATTATTAACTGTGATTCTAGTTATACGGGTGTGAATCCTAAGTTCCCGCTATCGTATGTACCACTTACAGAAGATGAATTAAACCGTGGGAATCTAATACCCGTAAGATCAAAAGACGCCTATGCTTACTTGATTACTGCAGATGAGCTGCTTTTGAAGAATGGTTTCAATTTTGATCGAAGCTATTCATTACAAATTCAAAGTCTTCGCATTAAAGAAAATTCGTTTTATACAGTTGAACTCGTAAAATACGCTCTACTCGGTGATCAAGTTGTACATCATTTATATGATTATATCGATAAGCAAGAAGACATTCCGAATGAAAACATTACGATAAACTATACGAATTCAAGATATGGTACGATGTTATTCTTTGACCTAAAACCTAAAGAAGACTATACATATCTCTTTATCGGTCTAGATTTAATCTTTGATGTTATCATCAACGGAGACGAGTATAGTATCTATCGTGAAATCATTTTAAGCTAAATATAATTAATTGGTAGTTCCCTAGTTTTCACTTGTTATGAAAACAAAATGGAGGCTAAATGAGAAAACTATTGGTATCATTTTTACTGGTTTTGATTTCAGTTTCACTGTTTGGTTGTAAAAAGGATGAAGTTATACACTACGAAACCAGTTCAAACACTTTTTACTATGAGTATACAATGCATGAAGGTGAGTCCAAATACTTTTGGGTGGATATTATCTCTCATGCAATGATACCTGAGGATGAGTTCATTACAGGACTCGTGCCTTACGATGATCAATTGGAATTTGATAAAGCCATCGGTGAAAACTTAGACTTAATTGATCTTGATATCCGTATGGATGTCGCAAAATCCAAAGTAACGCTCCTTAAGAAAACCGATAAAGTCATCACAATCGATCAATTGGTTTTCAAGATTAAGGAAACCAATGATTTATATATCATCAAGGGTCGAATGGTGATTAAGTGTGATCAAACCTATACAGGTATTAGACCTCAATTTCCAAAATCCTATATCGAAGGATTAGAAAACGATGTGAATAACAGGGGTCCATTATTCACTCAAAGACCTAGAGATGCCTATGCCTTTTTGATTACTGCAGAAGCACTCGGGATGAAAGAAGGTTTTAATTTCAACAAGAATTATTCATTAGAAATTAAAAATGTCCAAATGGCAGACAATGAGTTTTATACGATGGAAAACCTGACATATACACAATTAATCGAATTAACCAACCACAGACCTTCTAACTACATCGATACATTTGTGAGTTTTCCAGATTCAGGCATTTTAATTAATTATGACTCATCACGATATGGGATAATGATTGCCTTTGATGTAGACCCTAAACGAACCTATGAAGTACTTGCAATAGGCATCGATCTTGTGTTTACAGTGACATATAATGGGGATGAGTTTGTCATCTATAAGGAACACATTATTAGATAGTTAATCCATGCTTTGAATTCATATCAGGACAAAAAACGGTTTATATAAGATGGAGATGCATGGTTTGACTAAATAGACTCGTGATATCTAAAACAGCATTCTCGAACATCATATTTATGAGTTATTAGCCGATAAGTGGTTTATTTATATTATGTAAAGTCTATATTTATGACTCATATAATGACAGTGTGGTGGTTTCTACAAGCAATATCGATTACCCAAATGATAATATTTTTACCTATCGATTGATGGGGTATATTCTTAAGATAAAATGAGGAACTGCAACGTTCCTTTTTAATTTATTTTATTGCAAATCAAAGACTTATGTTATTATTTAAATATCAATCATTTATTTACAACATGGTCAAGGAGGTCATTTGAGATGAAATGCCTAAAAGTCAGTTTTTTGGTTTTAGTAGTAACCTTTTTATTAAGCGCCTGTACAAATCCGATGGTGGTCATTAAGCAAAATGTCCAATGGACATCCGATAACGACTTACTCAGCTTTACCATTGAAGGCGAAGAGCAGTACAAAGGTGAGGGGACTTTAAAGATAGATGATACGTTGATTCCAGTCAAAATATTCATCGCGATACCGGCTAATGAAATCTATGTCTTTGATGAACCAACCTACCTTCAGTGGCAAGACACTGGCAATACCAGTGTCGCACTAATCCTATTTGGATTCAAACGACTCAATACTCAAGGTACGAGTATTGAAATCATTTCGACAGTAAATCAGTCTTCATATCCTGAATTAGATAACTTGAAGTTTATGATGACGAGGACAGACTTAAAATCATAACAATAAATTACGGAGGTATTCAATGAAACGTTTTGTATTAGCATGCTTATTGATGACAGTTGTTTTGACCTTAGTGGGGTTGTTCAACTAAAACAACTATTCCTATCACACTAAATGAGAAATTTTATGACACCAAATCGGTCAAAGATGGTCAATTATCTGGTGTGATTAGATATTTGATTTTTACTTCTGAGTCTACTGGCGAACTACATTATTACTCAAAAGTTAGTGGCGCAACAGAATGGCACATCACACACTATAAACAAAAGTTTATATATACGATTATCAATGAAGAATCTGTCTTTCTAACTTTTGATCGAAATGATGTTGAATACTTTGATGATCATACATTAAATGTGATTACACCACCGTTAACGACTTTGTTATTGATGGTTAGTAAAAATCTCGTCTATACGAGTGAAGGGACTCATTACTTGCGATACGACTATCTGAAAAAACATGACTATCTCATCGATGATTCGATTAGTCCAATCATCGTTCAAGACATCAGTGTCTTTAAAACCAGTTTAATTGAACCAGGTCAGTTCATCATCAAGAATCAAAATGATTTAGATGCCTATAAAGCCCAAAACTATCCGATCCCTAATTATTACTTAACGGGTCCTTATGGTTACTTTGAAAAACAAGGTGTGTATGTAATATTCCATATCACGACACCAAGTAATAAAGCATATGAACTTGATTCATATAGTTATCGGAATCAAAAGCTAGAAATCGTTTTGAGAGAAACCACAGATAATACACCAGAACAAACCAGCTTTGTGATTGTGAATTGTTATGTGTTTGATAATTTAGAATCGGTATCGTATACGATTAAACCCTAGACAAAAAAATCAAAAGCAGGACTGAAAATGGTCCTGCTTTGTTATTAAATAAGTAATTAGATTTGAAATAACTATTTTAGAATTACTTGACAATAATATCCACAGAAACGAAAAGATACCCAAAAAAAATAAAATGAGTAATACACAAGAATAGAATGGTCTATCTTTAATCAATGTTAATGAGCCAATATTATCTATTGATAAAACTATGATGCCTCCAATAAAACTTATATAAATTGAAAAAACAGTTATTGCGCGTTCTCTTAATTGTTGTCGTAAATTAGAGACAAGTAAATATAAATTTCTTGCTTCTTCCAAGTTTAACTCAATAATATCTTTAGACTTTTCTTTACTTATCATTATTAACTATATCCTCTTCTTTTTACTTGCATTTTTTAAGCAGTCCTTTTGATGCAAAGTAGATATTTTTAAAACCAAAATCTATTTGTTATCCAAGATAACCATTATTTCTAATCCTGAGTTATTATTTATGAAATATTCTTCAAGTATGATGAATATGAATTAAATGGCAGTTTTCTTTTTTTAATAATCATTTGACCCCAGATTGTATCAGCTTCTGTAATGGTTAAAACACCATCACTTACAACTTGATGAATAATATCAGCTGTTGTTATATGATCGATATTATATAAGTCAACGTAATATTTCACATCTTTAAGATTATTACTTGCTAAAACGCCTTTGTACTTTTTTGATAATACAATTGCCGCTGCTTCTCCTTTACCAATCAAAGGTAAAACACTACTTTTAGTAACATCTGTTAAATCTATATATATCTTATTTTCTTCACTACCAACAGTAATATCCTCGACTAGAAGAATACCATCGTTGACCATATTATCTATTTGTGATTTTAGATGAGAAACTTTTGAGATTTCATCATACACTTGCCTCGGGATAATCATGTGATTACCAAAACAATGAACAAGTAGTTTCTCGGTTTTAGTCCACAGAAAAGAAGATATGCAATCCGTGTCAAAAAATATAATCTTAGTCATAAATATCTTCTTGCCCGTTTTCATCAAAGACAATATCTTCTCTATAGGCATCCAGCAAGTATTCTTCATACTTACCATCAGATATCAATCCTGAATCTTTTAACTCAAGTGCTTGTTTTATATATGCACCAAAAGTTTTTCGTTGTTCTGCATCGATAGGTAAGTATAGTTTGTTATCATACCCATATTTTTTTGCATTTTTAATGATATTTATTTTGTACTGCTCGGATTCTTCTTGTGTGATATACCCTTCTTGAATTAAACGAATAAGTACCGCATTTCTGCTTACTTTAAAATACTGCTCAATCTCTAAAATCTGTTTTAAATACATATGGTTTTTTCCATCGTTTGTGAGTCTTTTGTAAAGCCTAGTGAATGTTGCATCAGGCATTAACAAGTAAGATGCAAATATATTAGCTTCTTTTTCTATTTTAGTACCCTCGTAATCATCAATATAGCTGATAGTAGTCTTATCACCATCATAAAAATAATGATAGAGTTCATGTGCTATTGAGAATGCTTGTCTTCCTAATGTTGATTTTGAATTAATCGCAATTAAGTTGGCTGATTTAATACAAATCCCGCTAATTTCCTCTATAAATGGATAAAAAACCAATGTTAAGTCGGATTTTGTTCCCACTAAGGCAACCAAATCAATCGGAGAAGCGTCATCAACGCCCAGCTGGTTGCGAACTTCTAGTGCTCGGCGTTGAAGTATAATCTTATCCATTCTGCTTCTCCAAAATTGCCTTCATTTCAATTATATTCATAGCAATCTTATTGATATTGGATATGTCTTCTAACGAACTATTACTGAGATTAGTTTTTCTAAAAGATGGTGAAATCACCTGCTGATTAGCAGATTTTTTATAAATATCGTTAGCCTGTATACCAAAAAGAGCACAAGCCTTTTCTAGATTACTTACACTTATGGTTCTTTCACCATTCTCAAATTTACTTATGCTACTTTGTTCTAAGTTCAAATATTCAGCCATTTGTTCTTGAGTTATATTTACCTTTTTTCTTAATCTTTTGAAGTTTTCTCTAATAACGTCTTCCATATTATATCTCTCCTCTCAAGTACATAATAGATTATAATACATTTTTGTCATATTTACAATATATTATTTCCATATTTTTATGACATTAATTTGGTCTTATTTATTCATTTGACTTATGTGAGGTGATTGTTTTTCCGCTTTTCAACCTGAATGTTATCGTTTCATCTCTATGAACTGTACCGCTCTCAACCATCATTGTAAAGAATGAATCATTCCATTCAGACAATTTATCATCTGCATGCTTTAAATTAGATAGAAACTCATTCATGATATAAACCCGAGCCTTTTTATCGTCTCTTTTATCGTTGAGTTCTTTTTGCTTGATTTCTAATTGTTCGTACCTCGTTGTTAATTCACTATATCTTCTGTCATATTCCTCGATGCTCATATCTGATTTAGCATGATCGTTGATCAGCTTATTAACAAGTTCAGTAACTACAGTTATTTCATCACCAGTTTTATTAATCTCAACATCTAAGTCTTTAGTGTCTGATAAAAGCACAATGATTTCATTTGTGTCATCCATAACTCGCTTCTTGTCTTTCATGGTTAAGTTATAGCTTTGAATAAATTTCATCTTGATCTCATCTTCTGATAAAGTGGGTGTCATGCATTTATGCTTACCTTTATCAAACTTCCGATTACACCTATAAACAAGTTTTGAATACTTATCAGTGGAGTGCCATCTTTTTCTACCATAAAATCCACCACAATCTGCACATATAAGCTTAGATGCAAATGTGCTACTAAATGAATTGTGTTTGCCGAGACTTGTCTTTTGTTTGACTAGGATTTGCGTGAGTTCCCACATGTCCTTATCAATAATCGCAGGATGATTGTTCTCTACATAATATTGTGGAATCTGACCGGTATTTTTAACTTGTTTTTGAGATAAATAGCTATCGTTATAACTCTTTTGTAATAGAGCATCACCTTTGTATTTTTCATTGGTAAGGATCGAGGCTATGGTGTTTTGAATCCATCTTTTACCTTTACCAGAAGGTGTTTTAACGTTTGATGCGTTTAGATGATGTGCGATAGCGTTCATCGATATCCCATCAACTAAAAACATTCGATAAATAAGCCTAACAATAATAGCTTCATCTTCATCAATGACAAGCTTATCGTTTTCTTTCTTATAACCTAAAAACCTAGAATAAGCAAACGTTACTTTACCTTGTTTAAAGGCTACCCTTTTTCCCCATCTGACATTTTCACTAATCGACCTTGATTCTTCTTGAGCAATCGATGCCATAATAGTTAGGATGAGTTCACTCTTTGGATCAAGTGTCCATAAGTTTTCTTTCTCAAAGAATACTTCTATACCTTTATCTTTTAACTTTCTAACATAAGATATGGTATCTAGTGTATTACGTGCAAACCTAGATATAGATTTCGTAATAATCAAGTCAATCTTTCCAGATAGTGCATCAGAAATCATCTTATTAAATTCTAAATGAATTGATACATTCATGATTGCACCAATAGATATACTCATCAATTGTTCTAATTAAATCAGATAAAGATTTAACCTTTTGTAAGTAGATGGTTTCGCATTTAAGCGTCCCGAAGAAACTTTCAACCACCGACATTTAATAGGCATTACCTTTAGCACTCATGGATTGAGTAAATGATGATTTCTTAAGGTAATTACGATATTTAAGTGATTGGTATAGAATGCCTTGATCAGAGTGTATTGATTATCAAATAAGGCTATATGTAGAAAGAAATGATGTTTAATACATATCATATTTACGAGCTGCTTGACTGTAGGATAATTCATTCTCTATGATGTCTAAACCACTTTTAATTTTGCATAAAAAAGAACCAATCATTATTTTGATTAGTTCTTTTTTGAACAACAATGCTTATATTTCATGGTTTTTTCGGCCTAAATATGCTGTTTTTTAGTTTATTTGATATTTCCTTTATTTGCATATCTAATATACCTATAAATACTTATTTTTCTTGTTTGGGAGTTTATAAACTGTAGTTATTGATGGAATTTAAATGTAGCATTTAATGTTAATTGTAGCATCTGTATACGAAAATTTGTATTCTGTTGCTTCCTTGCTAGACTCAAATTCTCTAATAAATTTCGGCCCATTTACAACATTTTCATTTAAATCAACTAGCCAAATTTCATATAAGTCACCCTGAATTTGTGCTAGTTCATATTCAGAAGAAGTCATGTAAAATGTGCCTGAAGAACTTTTAATCTCAATTAAAACCTTCTCGTTTTTTGAATTGATATAGTACATATCATTTGATGTTGATGTATTTCTTTCCGGCAAATGGGAATATGCATTTTCACTCGTCCATTTCAAATTAGGGTATTTTTCTAATAATAATTTGTATGCTTTTTCTTCTGCTTGTCTCCCTTTAGCTTCTTTTTGCTTATTTTCATTATCTATTTGAGACTTTGATTTTCCATGCGTACCATTTTTCTGTTTTTTCAATTTCTTAGTTTCTTTTGGCGCTATTGGATTATCCACAATCTTACCCGTTTCTTTATCTTTAACGATTTCACCAGGAATATCATCATCATTAGAAATTATTTTTTCAAACTCAGCAATAATGTAATTTCTAATTTCTTCATTTATAAAATAAATTAATGATTTTATGTGTTTATTGTCAGATATGAAGTCATTGAATTTATTATCTCTACCCGAAAACATTTTGTAGTTATTTATATATATCTCATCTATATTGTTATATGATTTAAATAAATCAGGTTTGAAACTAAACTCGGATAAAATTATATCCTCTATATTCACATTAATGGAATTATCGAAAAGGTACTCAAAGTTGATGAATTTGTCAATCATACTAATAAATTCCTTTTGTTCAGTAACTTCTTTATTCTTGAATTTTAAATATAAATATGATTTGTAATTATAACTGTTTTTAATTAAGTATTTTTCAAGTTTATTCTGCCAAAAAGGGTTCAAATCAATTTGAGGAAAAATATCTAATTCATTTAAATCTACAATATCACAATCAATTGTTTTAAGTGCTTTAATTAAAACTGCATATTGGTCACTTTTTATATATGTATCAAAATTAATTGCGCTTAGCGATTTCATTTGTTCATATGACAGATTCTTGTTTTCAAAGAATTCAATAATCTTTTTCTGACTATTCATTTCGTTAAAAAGCAGTTGTTCTGTGACATTCCATCTATCAATGCCGTATTCCATGTTAACATGATCTATTTTTTGGTTTCTACTAAAAAGTAGTAATAATTGAATTTGTTTTTCGTCAAAGTTGTAAACCAATGCATTTCTGAAAATATCTGTAAGCATTGGGGCAATCATTAATTGATCATATTCATTAGGTGTTTTCAAATATACAACATTATTACTACTAGGGATATAGTAATACTCATCTTCTATTACTATTTCGTTTTTGTAATTATCTATTACTGTTAATGACGATACTGGAATAATTTTTAACCTCTTCATATTATCAATATTATTACTATTATTATCAATTGATGCAAGTAAGGCTATTTTAAGTTCCTTAATATCATTCACAATTTTTTGATTTTCTGCAAGAGTATGTCTTTTGTAGTTTAAATCAATTTCAAACTTTTTTACGCCAAACCAATCAAAAATTGTCTTAGTGCTAAGTTTAGGACTTATGTGGATAAAATGGTTTTTAGAATTATTTATATATATTCTCGGAACAATTTTATCGGCATACCAAACTTCAGATGTTTTATAGTAGTTTCCATCTTTACATAATACGTTAAATTTAGAAGTGTCATAATTGCTAGTTGTTGGTTTTTGTTCTTTTTTACCTCGAGCAATATCATCATACAATTTAGGTGAAATATTCTTATCAGACAGTTCACTTAAACTAACCATCAAAGTCATTATTTGAATGTCATTATAATCTGCAAAAGTTTTTCTAAAACATAATTCGTTAAGTAATGTTTCACCAACTAATTTTCTTAAATTGGTTCTACTTATTCCATAAAAACCTTTAATCGTGTTTGACAACTTTTCATATAAAACAAAATCTTTAGGTGCATACTTTTCACCATTTATATTAATCCATTTGACTTCATTAAGGATGTAAATAATATATGCATTTGACTTGAACTTTTCCTGATAAGAGTTGACTTGCAATTTTGCATATGAGTTTTCTTCAATAGCGGGAATAATAGCAGACAAGAAATTATCGGCGTTTATCCACTGTAAAATCACATCTGTATCAAGTGTTTCAATTAAATTTTCAAAATTGTCGCAAGAATACGAGTGAACATATCTAGCATGTGTCTTACCAATTGCAGCTTTAAAACCAGCATAATCTACTTGTCTTATTGAAAAAACCGGATATTTTGAAACTCCAAAATCAGTTACAAAATCCATAAATATCTGCTTTTCTGACTCAGGAATTCCTAGCATTTCGATACTTGCTAATTCATGGTACTTATCCTTACTAAATAAATACTCTGCAATTTCATTTCCCCATTTTTTTCCAAGAAAAATATCGCTTGATTTTTTAACATCATTATTGACTGGAAAATTAAAAGAAATATCCTTAACAGATTGTGATGTCAAATCCCCATTTTTATATAATCTAAATAGCCACTTAATAAATTCAATGGCTATCTCATATGTTTGAACTTGATTATTGATTTCTCTAATAATCATTTCCCTACTACTTTGTTCATTGAACCTTATTGTTAGGAACTCTTCACTATATTTATCAAGTATTCTTTTATCAGATGGATTAGTATATTGTTTTTGAATGTCATTCCATTGACTTCTTTGCTTTAATTTTTTTATTAATAAATTAACAAATTCTTGTGGAATAATTTTAAATTTAACATGTTTCTTTAATGATGATGGTAAATCACCGATTCCATCTTGAGATGGCAAAAAGATTCTTTCCTCATTGTTGGTAATAAATTCATCATCGATTTGTATTATATTAGGGATTGATTTATAAGATTCCGAACGATAAGTGTCGCTCCACCAAATAAAAGTTTCAACTTCTTCCTCCATACTCATTTTTTTGCGATTTAATATTTTTATCAAATCTAAAGAACTAACATACGTATTAATTCCTTTTCTTTTCAACAATTTTTTAACAAATTTATATGAAGATATATTTATTATATTCTCAAGCAATAATTCAAAACCTTCACCGCAAAAAAAATGTGGTGTCGGTATGTCAAATATTTTGATGCCACTAACTATTTTAGTAAATTCACCATTTCTAAGTGGTATAACGCGAGTTTCATTTATATTATTTAAATAATAATCTAATAAATTGAAATCCTTAATTACATCGTTATGTCCCCAACTATAATTATCTACATTACTAGGCGTCAAAAGATACAATGGGTATTCCCTGTTGTCTTGGATTTGAATTAACTTCGTTGCTAATGAAATTGATTCATCATGTATTTTGGTAAACATTAATTTATTATAACCAAATTGATCAGTGATAACTCTATTTCTATCTTGCGATAAAAGAAAAGGGGCGTGAACCAATAAAGGAAGCCAAAACGTTTGCTTAGTCGGAAAATAACAATATATCGGATATGACTCTAAGGGTTTTATAGGTGCGGCTATAATAATATGTTTGTTAATTTCTTCGTCTGCAATCAAGGTTTTTTGTACATAGAACTCTTCTCTATCACTCTCATTTTCACGTATAATCACTTTGTCAATATCACCAATTGAAGTAACCATTTTAGAAAATACAGTTGTTTGATCTTCTATTTTGATTATTAACTTAGATAAATTCGGCAAAAACAATAATGTTCTATGATCAAATTCCTTCAATTGCTTAATAACATTGTAATCATCTTTATTTCTATCAACATCAATTCCTATCTCAATTGATGTTGTATATTTGCCAATATCTTTAGGGTTTATAAAATACGGCATGGAAAAAATAGGAAAAGATAAGGGTGCTTCACCACGCTCTATTCTCTTTCTTTCCTGTTTTAAAATTGAATCGTTACTTTTTATTTTATTATATTCCGAGTCAGCATATTCTCTAGAAAATCTAACACTATATTTTCCAGAATATATCTTAATATCATTGCTCCAATTTAGGATACTACGAAATCCGGATCCTTTATTCCCTATCAATGTTTTATCCTTAGTGCTTAAATGACCTAAGACTATAGATTTAATACCCTCTAAAGTAAATGATGTTCCTGTATTAGAAATCTTAAGTATGCCATCTATGAATGATATTTCAGCTTCAACAGGGGAAGTTGCAGTTTTGGTTTGTATTGATAGTTCATAAGCATCATCAACATTTTGTAACAATTCTAAGACTTCTCGACCGTGATAACTATTAACATCATTTTCTTCAATACTTAAATCTCTACTTAATTCTTCAATATCTTCATTTAAGTATCTTTTAATCATAATCCCACGAAGCTTATTAATTTGTTGTTCTTCTAGTTTAATTTCCAAATTTATTCCCCTTTTCCTAATTTATTAACATCTACACATAAAAGCATATCATTTACCTATCTAGGTATGCTATTTCCCTATTTAAGACATCATAAACAGTGATTGTTAGATTCATCAATCCTTGTATTTATCCTTCGGTTTGTCGTTATACAAAATTGGAATAGTAAACTAAATCCTTTGTTCCATTCATATACTTTATCAGCAACTTCAGTTGCAATCTTAACTTCTTCATCTCCAAATGTAATTGCCCATGGTATATGACCAATACACGATTCTGCAGCATATAAGGCAAGTACTTGAAAGAATGATTTTGGTACGTTGTTATCATAGTATCCATCAATTAAGCCTGCTTCAAATGCATTTGATTTTTTACGTTCCAAACAAACGGTTTAAAATCATCTATCGGATCTGCAATATCCATTTTATCAAAATCACTGAGGTCTAAAATGAATTGATACCATTTTCTTGTACTTTATGTTGAATTGATACCATTTTCTTTTACTTTATGTTCTTTGTAGTTATTATATCATTTGTTGATTCATTAACCTATATTGAATAGGTGAATAACCACCTAGAGTTAATTTTATTCTATCGTGATTATACCAATAGATATACTCATCAATTGTTCTAATTAAATCAGATAAAGATTTAACCTTTTGTAAATAGATTGTTTCACACTTAAGTGTCCCAAAGAAGCTTTCAACCACTGACATTTAATAGGCATTACCTTTAGCACTCATGGCTTGCACAAATGATGACTTTTTTAGGTAGTTACGATATTTAGGGGATTGGTATAAAATACCTTGATCAGAATGTATAAGGAGTTTTGATAAATCTTCATTTGGATTGATTGCCTTCTTAAGTGTCCTAAGAATCAAATCCTGGTTTTGACTTCTAGAGATTTGATAACCTTTGACTTCACCATTATAAAGATCTTGAATGACCGATAAATATAAACGTTTACGATTGAATCTAAATTCCGTTACATCTGTGACCCATGCGATATTAGGTTCATCTTTTTTAAAGTCTCTTTTAAGTAGATTGGGTGTAATTT
>Ga0265295_1002800_pt1 | contig 26593 bp, 26 predicted proteins | sample Munlansysbiofilm_FD_192503 | JGI IMG/M metagenome (GOLD analysis project Ga0265295, IMG submission 192503) | Leachate microbial communities from a municipal landfill in Southern Ontario, Canada - Methane capture system biofilm | ecosystem: Engineered > Solid waste > Landfill > Unclassified ... | reverse complement strand
CGAGCACGTCACTCGCCAGGATGGTCCCCTGACCTCCGACGCCGACAAGAACGACCGTCGTGACGCTCATCGGCCACCCCCCAGATCGCACGATGGACCAACCTTCACGATCGCATCGAACCTGCAGACCTGGACACACTGGCCGCAGCCGACGCACGTGGACGTGTCTATCACAGCCCGACCTGTCTCATCACGCGAGATAGCAGGACAGCCGAGACGGATACAGGCAGCGCACTTGGTGCAGAGTTCCTCGTCCACAGCGTACGGATCTTTCGTCTCGTTGATCAGAAGTGCGCATGGTGCCTTGGAGATGACGACGCTCAGGTGGTCCGCCGCCGTCTCCTCTTTCAGTACCGCCAGCGTCGCATCCAGATCATGTGGATCGACCGTACGCACCACTGCCGCACCGAGTGCGAGCGAAAGAGCTTCCAGGTCCACTTCAGGTGCAGCTGCACCGTCGATGAAGACTCCGTTCACGGGATTTCCCTGATGTCCGGTCATGGCAGTCGTTCGGTTATCGAGGATCACGACCGTGCCGGTCGAGCTCGCGTACGCCATGTGAAGCAGCCCCGTGAGACCGGAGTGCGCAAAGGTCGAGTCACCGATTACAGCCACGATGGGGCGCTCCGTCGAACCGGCGATATCCATCCCGTGAGCCATACCGATGCTTGCACCCATGCAGACACAACTGTCCATACCCTTGAGCGGTGCAAGTGAGGCGAGTGTGTAGCAACCGATATCGCCGGTGACAACCGCATGGACCTTCCCGAGCGCATAGAACAGCCCCCTATGCGGGCAGCCCGGGCAGAGTAGCGGCGGCCTCGGCGGCAGACCTTCCACCTGAGAACGGACGGCCAGCGGAGCCTCACCGAATGCCTCCGCGATGATACGGGGGGACAGCTCGCCTCCACGAGGAAGCCCGATCTCTTCGACCTCGACGCCGAGGGCACGGACCCTCAAGCTCAGGTACGGATCCATCTCTTCGGCCACCACGACACGATCGACCTTCGAGCAGAACTCGAGGATGAGGGTGTCGGGCAGCGGGACCGTCAGGCCCAGTTTCAGCACGGACGCATCGGGGAGAGACTCTCGAACGTACTGGTAGACCATGCCCGAGGTGATGATACCGATCGAGTCATCGCGATACTCCACGCGGTTCTCGGACGCTGTCGCACCAAATGCAGCAAGCTCGGTCTCGCGTGACGTGACGTACTCGAGGCGGACGCGTGCGTTGCCCGGCATCATCACGTTCTTAGCAACGTTGCGCTCGTAAGCCCTGAGTGGTAGCTCCGTGCGATCGCCCGTCTCTACGAGCCCCTTACCGTGGGACATACGCGTCGTGACACGCACGATGACCGGCACGTCGAACCGCTCGGAGAGCTCAAACGCACTACGCATGAACTCGAGCGCCTCCTGGCTGTCCGAGGGCTCGAGCACCGGCACGCGAGAACCGACACCGTGGTTGCGCGTATCCTGCTCGTTCTGAGAGCTGTGCATCCCCGGATCGTCTGCGACGACATACACGAGTCCCCCGGTGACTCCGGTATAGGACTGCGAGTAGAGCGCGTCGGCAGCGACGTTGAGACCGACGTGCTTCATCGTGACCACGGTACGCGCGCCCCCGAGCGAAGCACCGCCAGCCACCTCGGCCGCGACCTTCTCGTTGGGCGCCCACTCGCAGTGCACGCCTTCGTACTTCACTAGATTCTCGAGAACCTCCGTGGATGGCGTCCCGGGATATCCGACACCGATAACGGCGCCAGCCTCCCAGGCGCCTCTAGCCAGGGCCTCGTTACCGGACATCAGCGTGCGTGCCACAGCCACCTCCAGGCGGATACAGTGGATAAGAATCGCCGAGATTGATGGATTTTAGCACAGCAGTGATGCGGCTCCTGTTTCCGGATCCCGGCGTCAGGAAGTTCCGTCTTACAGGCGCGAAGCACCCACGTAGTCCTGGGAGTACTGGATGCGGGATGTGAGAGAGTTCACGCGCACGTACGCACCGGTATACGGGGCGTGGATATAGTCGCCTCCGCCGACGTACATCCCCACGTGATGTACTCGGTTCGGATCGCCGTTCGTTCCGAAGAACACGAGATCGCCGGGTTGCAGCAGATCGACCCGATCGGCTGAGATGTGCTGGCCGGCATGGAACTGCGACTGACTCGTCCGTGGCAGCGATACGCCCACCTGGCGATACACATACTGAACCAGACCCGAACAGTCGAATCCGGCCGGCGTGGAGCCTCCCCAGACATACGGAACGCCAACGTACTGGAAGGCGATGTCCACCACACTACCCGAAGAAGGAGCAGCCGATGCGGGCTGATTCGTGTCCGAAGGTTGCGATGCAGATGCGGTAGAACTGCTCGAATCGCCTGACTCCGCTGCCGCCCGTGACGTCTCTTCTCGCTCCCGGGTCGCAACAGCTGCAACCCGTGCCCGCTCTGCGGCAAGCGCCTTCTGGCACTCTTCCTCTTCCTCCACGAGTCTGCGGACGTCGGCATCCAGCCGCGCCACGAAGTCCTGCTGGACCGACACCTCGTGGTCGATCGCCGCTGCACGCTGCTGGGCCTGCTTCTGTAACACCAGCTGTTCAGAGTGACGCTGCTCGAGAGCGCGCTCGGCACTCTCCACGCGCGCCCTGGACTCCTCGACTGAAGCGACGTTCGCTGCATCCGATGCACTGATCCTGCTCAGGAGATCGATCCGAGTCATCAGATCATCGAAGCTTCGCGCTCCGAGGAACACACCCACGATATCGATATCGCCATGCTTATAGATGTTCGACGCTCTTTCGGCGAGCACATCCTGGGCATTCTTCAGATCGGCTGTCGCGCGCTCCAGGTCCTGCCGGGTCTCATCGATCTCCGCCTCCGTCTGCTCTACGGCTTCCGTGATGGCGTTGAACTCCTCGATCCTCACCTCGAGATCGCCCCGCATGCGCTCGAGCTCCGCCTGGGCAGCCATGACTTCAGACTGCTTCTCGGTGATCTCCAGAGTCGCCGGAACCGCTAGCACAGGTGATTGAGAAGACATCACACACGACACGAACACGACGAACGTGACTGCGATACGAACAAGATGTCCGTCGGCGAGTGACATGGTACCTCCGAGCTGCGTCTTCGTGGTGTGTCGAGAGGTCCCGGACAGGCGCGCCATCGCCATATCCGTTATCATTCAATATACCACAGCCAGGGTGTCATATTTGATACAGTACGTCATGTACGTTATCCGACCACCCGGAGTCAGATGCATTCGTCTATCACGATGTTGCGCTGCTTCTGTACCCTTTCGCTCACGGCTGTGATCGCCGGAGCGGGACTGATGGCATCCCCACTCGCTGCTGTAGCCAGCCCTTCCGATACCTCAGGACAGACCTCTCCTCCTCTTGCAGGCCTGTCTGCCGAAGCCGGGGCAATCCGCGATAAGATCGACGTAGCCACCGATCACGTGATCTCTCTCGAAAACGAGATAGCCGCGCTGGAGGCCGAGCAGAGCGCCCTCGATGAGCGACTTGCAGTGACTGCCGGACGTATCGTCGCGCAACGCGAAGCCGTTGCACAGGCAGAGATCCACCTCGCAGAGGCAGAAGCTCGATTCCAGTCGAACCTAGTGCAGATATACAAGCGCGGTTCATTCGACCCATTGGCCATACTCCTCAACGCCGATACGCTTCCCGAGTTATTCTCACGTGCGGACGCCCTGTCTCGCATCGCCGAGGATGACGACCAGGTAGTCGCCGATCTCAACATCGCTACCGCAGACGCTCGGTACACGCAAACGCAACTCGAGGAACTCCTCGCGCAAGACCGTGCGCTTCGTGCACAACAGCAGACACGTCACGAGCAACTCACCACCCTTTTGAACGAACAGAATGTACTGATCGATCAACTGACCGCAGACGAGCGCGACGTACTCGAGCAGGTCCGCGTGCTCACCGCAGAGCTCCGAACCCAGTGGCAGGACTCCTCCGTGCCCATCGCAACCGATATCGCGCGAGCCACTGCTACCGTTGATGTGCATCCGGGCGTCGAGTACCTCGTCTCCGCCTACATGCCGCGCGAGTACCGCTCGACCGGTGAGGTGTACTCGGCGGTCTGCAGCTGGTACGGCCCCGGATTCCACGGAAGAACCACCGCATCCGGCCAGGTCTTCAACCAGGACGATCTCACCTGCGCGTCACGCACCCTCCCCTTCGGGACGGTGCTTGCACTCACCCGCGGTTCACGTCGAGTAATCGTCTACGTGAACGATCGAGGTCCGTTCATAGCAGGCCGCGACCTCGATCTCTCGAAGGCCGCGGCCGCCGCGCTCGGTTTTTCTGGCGTTGAATCGGTCCAGGTGGAGGTCGTCACCGCCGTGAAGTAACGCTGCTTCTTGGCGCCGATCGGTCTTACCGACCTGGGCGTACACGAAGCGGGACTAGTCCACGTGGATGAGCGTCACGATCTTGGGATCGCCAAGCTTCTGCCTACCACCCAGGAAGTCGAGTTCGAGCAGGAACGCAAACCCTGTGACCGTCCCCCCCATCGTCGTGACGAGCGCTGCCTTCGCAGCCGCTGTGCCACCTGTCGCGAGCACATCATCGACGATGAGCACGATATCACCGGGCACCACAGCGTCGGTGTGCACCTCCAGCGCGTCGGTTCCGTACTCAAGATCGTAGCTGTGAGACGTGGTCGTCCACGGCAGCTTTCCGGGCTTGCGCGCAGGCACGAACCCTGCGCCGAGACGATACGCAAGCGCGCCGCCGAAGATGAACCCACGCGCCTCTGCACCCATGACCTTCGTCACACCCGCATCGGCGTACTCATCGGCAATCGTATCGATGGCGGCCCGGAAGCCTTCTGGGCTCGCAAGCAAGGGCGTGATGTCCTTGAAGACGATACCGTCCTTGGGGAAATCCTTGATATCCCTGATGTACTGCTCGAGATCCACGCTGTACTCCTTACTCTCATCATGAGTGGTTCGTACGGACCACTGATATGGATACGTACGCCTACAGCATCGCGCCCAGCGAGTCGAGCTGGGCACGTGTTCCGAATGCTACCACGTGGTCGCCCGGGTCGAGCACCCTGTCGGGCGACGGATTGCTATCCGTCACACCGCTGTGTGCGATAGCCATGATATATGCTCCGGTGACATCCCGGACTCGCGCCTCACGGATCGACTGACCGGCAAGGAGCGAGGCTCCCGTCACCTGGAAGGTATCGAGTCGGTACTCCAGACCTTCGCTATGACTCACCAGCTCCAGATAGTCGCTCACGAAGGGGTCCAGAACGCTCGACGCCATGCGTCGGCCCCCGATCACGTTCGGAGTGATAACGCGATCGGCACCGACACGCAGTATCTTTGACTCCGAGGTGATCGACGACGAACGCGCCACGATGAACAGATCGGGATTGAGTCCCCGAGCAGACATCGCGACGAACAGGTTATCTGCATCGGTATCAAGCGCTGTCACGAGCCCTTTTGCCCTGGCGATGCCCGCCGCCTCCAGCGTCTCCTCGCTGGTGGCATCCCCGCCCAGGAACAGCCACCCTTGATCCAGTGCCTCCGCCTTACATTCATCACACCGATCGATCACCACGAATGGAGCACCCTGATCCTGCAGTGATGAACATACAACCGAACCTACGCGTCCCATACCCGCGACTATGTAGTGTCCGGACAACATCTCGATGCGCTTGACCATACGGCGCCCCTCCATAAGATCCGTGAGCTGTCCTTCGATCATGAACTCCACGAGCACACCGAGCGAATAGGCAATACCGCCGACTCCCGCGAACACCATCGCGATAGTGAACACCCGGCCCGCCGGTGAAAGGGGGGCTACTTCCTTGAAGCCCACGGTCGCCACAGTGATGACCGTCATATACAGACCGTCAAGGAACGTCCAGCCCTCGATCACCATGTACCCACCCGTGCCGAGAGCGAGAACGCCAACGAGTAGCAACGCCGCAATGGCGGTGCGTTTCATGATCCGCTCCAGATTTCATCGCTCAGCGTGGCAACGTATGGCAGGGTTCTCCACAGACCGTCCAGATCCAGCCCATACCCGACGAGAAACCGGTCCGGCACAGAGAACCCGCGGTACTCGATCGGCAGGTCCGCAAGACGACGTGCATCCTTGTCCAGCAGCGTACACACCGAGACACTCGCGGGTCTGCGCTGATTCAGTACGCGCAGCAGGTAGCTCAGCGTGAGGCCGGTGTCGATGATGTCCTCGACCACGAGCACATCCCTGCCCTCGATCGGATCATCCAGGTCCTTCGTGATGCGGACGGAGCCCCCCGCACGGGGGCCATACGAGGATATCTCCATGAAGTCGATCGTCAAAGGCAACTCGATCGTACGGCAGAGGTCTGCGAGGAATATCGTGCCACCTTTGAGTACGGTGATGAGTGTGAGCTCACGTCCTGCATAGTCGGCGGTGATCTCTGCTCCGATGCGGCGTACCGCAGCCTGTATCTCCTCGGACGTGTGCAGTACGTGATCGATCCTTGGGTCCGGGAACACGTCGCTCATGCTTTCTACCTCCCCTCGGTATCGCTACCCTGAACACAATCCCGCTCCGGAGGAAATGGCGCTGCATCCAGACCACCGCCCTCGTCATGCTCACGGGAACGCACGGGGATACCGAATTTGAACAGGATCTTCCTGAAGTCCTTCTGGTAAAGGATCTTGATGTTGATATCAGGATAGAGCTCCTTGAGGCGGCGCACTTTGCGGTTCTTCTTGGTGACCAGCTTCTGACTCATCGTCGTAAGCTCTATATAGAGGTCGAACTCCGGCAGATAGAAGTCCGGTGAGAACGACGAAAGAACCATGCCATGGCGATCCCATTCGAGCGGGAACGTCGTGGGTTCGTAGTCCCAGGAGATCTCATAGAAGTCTAGAATCTGTGCGGCGACCCGCTCACTTGGATGAGCGAACTCCGTCGTCGCGACACGCCCCGAAGCCGGAAGCTCTGTACCGAGGTGCTCGGATCGCTCGTCGGTCATCGTCTCAGCCGGCATCCTCGAACAGTCGGCCGGCAGCACGACGCAGCATGTGCTGCTTGAGAGCTCCTGAGCCCTTTTCGAGTTCACCGAGCGTGTCCATCAGCTTCTGCCTCGCCTCCGGCGTGCGATGACGCATCGCGGGCATGAGTATCTGCTGGAAGAAGCCGGCTTCGCGTTCAGCGAACGCCTCGTACATGCGCAGATGCCGAGGTTCGATACCGTACTTACGCAGATCCCAACACGTGTGGGCGATAGAAACGTCAGGACCGGCGAGCTCCTCACCCAACGGGCCCTTGACGAACGTGACGATGCCGAAGGACGCAAGCTCCCGGATGTATGCCGACGGCAGCCCGAGTACCTCCTGCGCACGATCGACCGGTACCGTCTCAGCATCCTCAAACGGAAGCGACATGGGTTCGGCGCGCTCGATGGAAGGTCGGAGCTCACTGGGGACCTTGCCCTTGTCGAGATCGTCGAGCTTCTCCCTGATAACGGCCAGCGGCATGAAGTGATCCTTTTGAAGCCGTAGGACGAGCTCGAGTCGCTGTACGTCGGTCGGCCGGTACTTTCGGTAGCCACCGGGCGTGCGCTCGGGCGCTATCAGACGCTCGTCTTCCAGATACCGCACCTTGGAGATGGTGAGGTCGCTGTAGGTACCGGAAAGACTCTCCACGACCTCACCGATCGTCATGTAGTCACGAACTCGCTGTGTCATCTAGGAGGGACCCCCTCCTGTTACGAACACCATCTGGAAACGACCGATCTGCACCGAGTCACCGCTTGCAAGCCGTGCCTCGCCGACTACCTCGTTATTCACGTAGGTACCGTTGAGCGACCCCGCATCGACGATGGTGGCTCCATCCTCATCGATACGCAGACGTGCGTGTATACGGGACACGGTGACGTCGTTCAGGAAGATGTCGCTCTCCGGGTCGCGCCCGATGACGACCTCGGACTGCTCCAGGTAGAACCGCTCCCCGACCTCGACACCCTTCCTGACAACGAGCACGGGCACATCGCTCACACCCATGTCGGCAACGTAAGCAGGTGCGGATGGTTCGCCGATCGCCTCGAACGACGCAGTCACGCCCTCTATGCGGGCCCCGCATACGGGACACTCTGCATCATGAGACGTGAGTTCTGCGCCACACTCCGGGCACAGGTCCATGGTCACCACTCCTACCGGTAGTACCCATGAGCACGCATGCTCTTAGTCAAGCAAGCCGAACTCCTGGCTCTTGAAGGACTCGGCGATCTGCGTCTCGAGGGCACCGACGACCTCGGGATTCTCAAGTACCTTGATGAGGCGCTCTTCGCTCAATCGATTCTTCACGTACGGGTCACTCAGTGCATCAGTGAGCTTCCGACCGCCGCGGACTTCACGGATGACGTATTCGACCACCCGCTCCTCGACTCCATCGATAGATATCTCGTTCAAAAAATCGTGGATCTTGTCTGCAACACTTGCCACGCGGGCCTCCTTCATCAGGCCGGGACGCGGAGCCGACCGGTCCTACTCATCCGAGTCGTCATCGAAGTCCTCGCCATCGGTCACATCGTAGCGGGAGATGCCCCGCAGATCGTTCGCGAGTATCTCGATCAAACGATCGATATCGCTCCCTGAGACAACGCCCTTACCATGCGCACGATCGTCCTTCAGCCGCCGTACGAGCTCGGCTCTCAGGATGTCGATCTTGCCGTGAAGGACACGGCGGCGGTAGCTGACCTTCTGCTCCTCCTCGTACAGCTCATCGAGGATCTCTCGAAGCTCATCAACGGTTCGCTCACTCAGGTTGAGCAGTGCGTCATCCGAAGAATGTCTATCCCCCACCAGTTCCACCTCCACAAGTATCGCAGCGCCTGCTAAGACTCGTCCAGATTGTAGCAGACAGCACCGACATCCCGAGCTCTACCTCGACTCGAACTCTAGGTAGCTCCCTCCGATCCTGTCATGCATCAAGACGGTACTCACTCACGTACGATCGGGCAAGCATCTGTTCGCCGTCGCTGAGGCCCTCTTCACACAGTTCCACGGCGAATGTCGCCTCCACGCCAGTCCGAACCGCTGTGGCGAGCTCGACGTGTTCCGGTCGACGTCCGATCGCATCGACGATCGTCGCCGTAGACGTCGCGAGCGCCCTGGCTGCCTCCACATCCAGCATGAACACCCGAGCCTCCCGTGCTACGTCACGTGCGATGACGAACGAGCCATGCTGTAGGCAACTATCACGCTCCCAGACCTGCGCGCTGCCGGAGAGCTTCGCAGCGCCGAGTGAGAGATCCGCCCCCGTGGCGTGCAGGTAGCACGCTCCCACCCGCTTGCCACGCTCTCGTGCGGTCAGAGCGGCATCCACACCAAGCGAACGGTAGGCGGCTGCAAGCGCGCCGGAAAGGTACCGGTAGCTGTCACGCACACCGCGAGGTACACCGTCTCGGACACCCGCCACGATCGAGTATGTGAGCTCTTCGTCGTGCAACACGCCGCGCCCACCGGTCGGACGACGACACACATCGATCCCTCGCTCGTGGCAGTACGGGACATCGACGTCATCGAGCTTCTGGAACCGCCCGATCGAGACGGTCGGCGGTGAGAACCCGTAGAGCCGCAGCGTAGGCGGTGCATCACCGGAGGCATGCTCGCTCAAGATGGCCCGATCGACGGCCATGTTCCAGGGGCCGTCCGCAGCATCGTCGATGATGACCCGCCACTGTGACACCAGGGCTTACGCCTCCGCACCGTCCGGTCTCCACGCGACATCTGCACCCTTGACTGCGGCAGCCTCGTCAAGCCGGCGCACCGGGGTGTCGTACGGCGCACCGTGTAGCAACCCGGCGTCCTCATGAGCCTCCTCGGCAATCCGGCAAAGGACCGACGCAAACCGATCGAGTGTCCCCTTGCTTTCTGTCTCGGTGGGTTCCACCATCAGTGCCTCATCGACGATCAGCGGGAAGTACACCGTGGGTGGGTGGATACCGTAGTCGAGGAGTCGTTTGGCCACATCCAGTGTTCGCACGCCCGTGGCCTTGCGAAGTGCTCCACCCGACATCACGAATTCGTGCATGCACGCGCGATCGTACGCGACCGGCCACACATCCTCCAGTAGCGACTTCAGGTAGTTCGCCGACAGGACTGCCTGCTCCGATGCGTCCTTGAGCCCGTTGCCGCCTACAGCACGGATATACGTATATGCACGGACAAGCACACCGAAGTTACCCACATACGACCGCACGCGACCGATGGAACGGCCGGGCGTGACAAGAGTGAAAACGCCATCGTCGTGTCGATCGACTATCGGACCCGGTAGGTACTGCCCGAGCTCGGCAGTGACCGCGACCGGCCCCGCGCCCGGACCACCACCACCGTGCGGCGTTGCGAACGTCTTGTGCAAGTTGAAGTGCAGCGCATCGAAGCCCATGTCGCCGGGACGGCTCTTACCCATGATGGCGTTCATGTTGGCGCCATCGCAGTATGCGAGCGCACCAACGCTGTGAACGGCCTCGGTGATCTCGAGGATGTTCTCGTCGAAGAGTCCGAGTGTATTGGGGTTGGTGAGCATAAGTGCGGCCACGTCCGTGTCGAGTAGACCGTACAGCGCCTCAAGGTCGACTCCACCGCGATCGTCACTCGGCACCTGGACGACCTCATAGCCACACATCGCCACCGTGGCAGGGTTCGTTCCGTGAGCCGAGTCCGGCACAAGCACGCGTACGCGCGGATCTCCCTGCGCGGTGTGGTAAGCACGTATGGTGAGAAGACCGGTGAGTTCTCCGTGCGCCCCTGCTGCCGGCTGAAGCGTGACTGCCGGAAGACCTGCGATCTCGGCAAGAGACTCCTGTAATCCCCACATCAACTCCAGCGCGCCTTGCACGGTCTCTTCCGGCTGATACGGATGGATCCGCGCGAATCCCGGAAGCCGGCACGTCTGCTCGTCGATCTTCGGGTTGTACTTCATGGTGCAGCTGCCGAGCGGGTAGAAACCGGTGTCGAGCCCGAAGTTCGCGCTGGCAAGATGTTCGTAGTGCCGGGCGAGTTCGACCTCGGTCACATGCGGTAGTACGGGTGGTGCTATACGCGCACGTCCGCCGAGAACCTCGTCGAGCGATACGCCAGGAACGTCGAGTGCAGGCACCTCCACGCAGCGCGACTCAGCGGCGCCTCGTTCGAAGATGAGCGTGCCGGTGAGCGGCTCGGCGAGAACCGGTGACACGACAGGGGTCTTCCCGGGCGCAGTGCTCACAGGGCAGACACCTCCTCTATGAAGCTATCGAGGACTTCGCGGGTATGCCTCTCGGTGACCGCGAAGAGCACGCGGCCCGCATCGGTGTCACCGAAACGTGATAGATCGAGCCCCGCCAGGAAGCCTCGATCGAGCAGTCGCTTCTGCATCACCGCGACATCTCCCGCGAAGCACAGCGTGAACTCACTGGCGAACGGAGCATCGAACGCGCGCTCGAAACGACCTGATCCCACAAGCGCCGCTTCGAGATAGTGGGCTTTCGCGATGCATGCCTCGCCGATACCGGCGAGGCCTTCCGTACCCACTGCGGCGAGATAAACGCCAGCCGCGAGCGCATTCAGTGCGTGATTCGAGCAGATGTTCGACGTCGCCCTCTGGCGGCGGATGTGTTGCTCGCGCGTGGAGAAAGTGAGCACGAATCCCGGACGACCATCCACATCCGTCGTGCGACCGGCCACACGGCCAGGCATCTGCCTGATGTGCGCCTTGTGACACGCAAAGATGCCGAGGCCCGGACCGCCGAACGAGACTGCGTTACCGAACGGCTGCCCTTCCCCGACCACGATGTCAGCACCGTACGACGCAGGCGGCTCCATCACGCCGAGCAGCATAGGGTTCGTACCGACCACGAACAACGCACCGGCGTCGTGGGCGATCGCGCCCAACGCAGTGAGATCCTCAAGCGTCCCGTACAACGTCGGAGATGTCACCAGGAGCGCTGCGGTCCTGCTGTCCATAGCCCCGGCCACCCCAGCAGTATCCGTGACACCGGCCACCACGGGAACCTCAACGATATCGATCGTGCCCGACTCGACGTAAGTCGCCAGCACCTCGCGCCACTCGGGGTGCACCGCGCCTGACACGACGACACGATCGCGCTTGGTCACGCGTGCTGCCATGAGAGCCGCCTCGGCGAATGCCGTCGCCCCGTCGTACATCGAGGCGTTGGACACCTCCATGCCGGTGAGCTGACAGATCATGGACTGATACTCGTAGACCGCCTGCAAGGTCCCCTGACTCACCTCAGGCTGATACGGCGTATACGCGGTGAAGAACGCCGGCTTGCTCACAACAGCGTCGACGATAGCCGGGACATAGTGATCGTAGATCCCCGCTCCCAGGAACGACACCACGCTGCCACCATGACTGTTGCGCGCAGCGAGCGATTCAAGGTGCGCGGAAAGCTCGATCTCCGTCAGGCCGTCGGCTATCCCCAGACGACGCGCGAACCGCGCGCCCTCCGGGATACCGTCGAACAACTCTTCGACCGACTCGACTCCCACCCGTTCAAGCATCTCGACCTGCTCATCGCAGGACACAGGAATGAAGCGCATCCGTCAGGCTTCCTCGGCCAGAAAGGCCTCGTAGTCGACTGAGTCCATGAGCGCATCGACGTCTGAGACATCGTCCACCTTGACCTTGACCATCCACCCATCACCGTAGCTGTCATCGTTCACAGCCTCCGGAGTATCGTCCAACTCGTTGTTGACCTCGACCACCTCGCCACCCACAGGCGCGAACAGCTCGGAGACGGACTTCACTGACTCCACCTCACCGAACGACTCACCGACGATCACGATGTCACCCACCGATGGTAGGTCGACATACACGACCTCGCCGAGTTGATCCTGAGCGAAGTCAGAGATACCGATAGTCGCGATATCGCCGTCCAGGCGAACCCACTCGTGCTCGCGATCGTACTTGAGATCCTTGGGATACATCGGTCGCGCTCCTTCCCTGTACTCGCTACGACTTCTGAGCCGAAAGCGATGTCGTCTTCACGAACGGCGGCTTGACAACGACCGCCGGTACTACCTTGCGTCGGATCCCGATCTCCAGTCTGGTCTCCGCAGCAGCAAGCTCTACAGGGACATACGCGGTCGCGATACCGTGTCCGAGCGTCGGGGAGAACGTCCCGCTTGCCACCTTACCCACCTCGACACCGCCGTGCAATACAGGATATCCATGACGCGGAACCCCCTCGGCTACCGTCATCCCGATGAGCTTCCGCGACGGACCCGCTTTGCGCACGGCAGCGATTACCTCCGCCCCGATGAAGTCCGCCTTCGCCTTCGGGACGACCCAGCCGAGCCCTGCCGTCATCGGATCTGTATCGCGGTCCATGTCGCTGCCATAGAGCGGGTAACCCATTTCAAGCCGTAGGGTATCGCGTGCGCCAAGACCGCACGGTGCTATTTCCGGGAAGCTGAGAAGCATGCGCCACACTGCGGCAGCCTGCGAGACATGACAGAACACCTCGACACCGTCCTCGCCCGTGTAGCCCGTCCGCCCCACGAGCACCGGGATCGCATCGAGAGTCGCCTCCCCGATCGCAAAACGAACGGGAGGCACCCACGACCCCCCGGCGAGCTCACCGACGATGCGCAGCGCCTCAGGGCCCTGTACGGCGATTAGTGCGGTCCGATCGCTCTCGTCGACAGCCTCAACAGACTCAGAGATGTGGCTCGTGATCCACGCCCAGTCGGTCTCGCGGTTCGAGGCGTTCGCCACGATGAGATACTCGATATCCCCCGTGTGGTAGACGATGAGGTCGTCGATGATACCGCCGTCCTCGTCACACATCACCGTATAGAGCGCACTGCCGAGCTCGTCGATGCGATCGAGGTCGTTAGTGAAGACATGCTGGAGCGCAGCCTTGGCTTCCGGGCCGAAGATGCGGAACTCGCCCATATGCGAGACGTCGAAGATCCCCGCCGCGGTCCGCACTGCCGTGTGTTCCTCGATGATTCCTGCATACTGCACAGGCATCTGCCAGCCGGCGAAGTCCACCATCCGCGCGCCGAGCGCGAGGTGCTCGTCGTACAGCGGCGTCCTACGTCCTTCTTCACCCATCGATGGCTCCTCTCACATGAGCGGCACGGCGGTCGCCGACAGCGATCCACCGAAGACACTCCTCCACATCCGCGTGAACCATATCTTCACTCGCGACCACGTATCAGGCCGCTCGACCGCGACATCGGCGATGAGCGGCACCTGTGCAAGCAACCGCTCCCCCTGCACGACCGTCAGGGTGCCGAGATGCTGGCCTGCGATAACCGGCGCTTCGACATCCTGCACATAGTCGATCGCTGTCGTTACCTCACCCTCCAGGTCGAACACAGGGACTGAAGCGTCCTCTGCGACCACAGCGGTCACAGTCCGATCGAGGTAGTCCCGCACCGGTATCAGAACCGCGGTCGTCTCCGCTGCAGCGACCTGCGTCATGGCGTAGTGCTCGAAACCCCAGTCCAACAGGGTGCTCGCCTCATCGAACCGCTGTTTCTCATCGTCTGTCCCCAACACGACCGCGATGAGACCGATCTCGCCGCGCGTGGCCGAACCGACGACACAGTAGCCGGCTTTGTTCGTCCATCCTGTTTTCACACCATTGGCACCTTCATAGGTGCCGAGTAACCTATTGGAGTTGTCGTAACGTTTCAGTCCGTACTCCCCCGCCACCGTCACCGAAGACTGCGATACCATCTGCACGAATCGCGGATCCGCCATCGCTATCGTCGCAAGCGTGACCAGATCCTCGGCTGATGTGTAGTGTCCCGGCGCGTCCAACCCGTGAGGGTTAGCGAACGACGTATGCACGAGACCGAGGTCAGCAGCCTTCTCGTTCATGAGTGCGACGAATCCCTCGACGCTGCCCCCGACGTGTTCGGCCAGGGCGTAGGCACCGTCGTTGGCCGAACGAACGAGCGTTGCCTCCAGAAGCTCGCCGACTGAGATCGTCTGACCGACCATCAGGTCGATCTCGGCCTCCCCCACGCCGGCGGCGCGAGCCGAGACCGTCACGGTCTCTGACGGATCGGCACGATCGAGCACCACGAGTGCAGTCATGATCTTGGTGGTGGATGCCATGGCGCGTTCGCTTTGGGCGTCACGACTCCACAGCGTTCGCCCGTCGCTCGTACGAAGGATACCGGCCGGCATCGTGACATCGGGCTCCATACCCGCGAACGCCTCAGCCACAACGACAGACTGCGACCCTATGATGTCCCCCTCGACGGCACTGGCAGACCTGCCTGTCGACACCGCACCTAGCGCAGTGGACAAAACGAGTGCGGCCGACAGCGTGAGACGAAACATGCGGTATCGCACTGAGACTGTGTCACTCCTTTTACAGGTGAGCCGCCGGGGTCCGAACGATTGTACGAGACTCCGCCAAGGATGGCACGTACCGCGACTCAAGAATCAGGTACGATGGTCGATGTCATGATGGATGGGCGAATCTCGCACACGACGACATGGGGGAATCGTGGAACGCGAAGAGCACTGGCCGACATGCGACAGCGGGTTCACCCTGGCCGAGCTGATGACCATCGTGTTGATCATCGGCATTCTGGTCAGTATCGCAGTCGCGGTGTATGTGCCTGCCACCCAGTCTGCGGCGTCCATAGCATGCAAGTACAACCAGCGGGTACTGGAGGATGCGTACGTGCAAGCCGTAACCGCAGAAAATGGCGCATCGCCTACTGATATCGATGATCTCGCACCCTACGTCAACAACTTGGATCGCGTCAAAGTGTGTCCGCTCGATGGGGCGGAGCTCGAGCTCGACACTGACACTGGCGAGATCTCGTGCCCCCATCCAGAGCACAACTGAACGCCTATCTACGAGGAGGTCGCTTTGAAGTACTCCCGCTTCGAGATGCTGGCGTTGGTGCTCGGTGCCGTCGCGATCGTCGCCAGCACGTTCGTCCCGTCCACCGCCCAGATCATGCCCACCGAAGTCGTGGCGCAACTACTGTTGATCGTCGTACTCGCCGGCGCGCTCCACTGGGGCAGGAACGGCGGATTCGTAACCGCACTGATCGCTATCGCCATCTATGTAGGGATGCGTTATTCCACGCTCAGTACCGAGGGGCTCTCCCCCGAGGTCATCACGATGATCGTTTCCCGGGCGCTCGGATACACGGTGGTCGGAGTGATCGGCGGTGAGCTTGCCGGACGGCTCAAGTATCTGTTGATCCGCGTTGAACGCGAAACCATGATCGACCCGGTGACACGGGTGTACAGCGCCCACTATGCCGGACGCGCTATCACTATCGCTCTCGGCAAGTATCAGCGGTACGAAACACCTTGCTCCGTCGTCACGATCACCATTCCGCCGACCCAATGGGCCAGCCTCAAGAGAGCACGCATGAACTCGCTCATGCGACATGCCGCATCACACCTGAGAAACGATGTCCGGCTGGTCGATGATGTCGCCTACCGGGGCAACGGAAGCTTCATCGTGATCCTGTCCGAAGCAGCGTATGAGGGAGCGCTCGTCGCAGCAGAGCGACTCCGCACTGGAGTCGCCGGGCTGATGGACTGTAAGACCACAGACATCACGACACATGTACTGACATGCGGCCGAGATGACGCGCAGCTTGAAACACTCGTCAGCGTCCTCGCGCCCACACTCAGCGCCGAGGATGAGTCAGCGCCGACCTCTGATCCGACACGTCGACGCACGACGACCGACCGTGCCTCGCAGCAGAACGCCTAGATCTCCTCGGCACGCAGCACGCGGATACCTGCATCGCCGAGGACGCGTATGGCGTCCGCCACGCGCTCGACCCGGAACACGTCGACCGCACAACTGCCACCCTGCTCCATGAAACAGTAGGCGTACTCGACGTTCAGGTCATCCGCACCGAGCACCTCGAGAACGTCCGCGAGACCACCGGGACGATCGGGAACCGCGACAGCGATCACGTCGGTCACGCTTACGCTGAAACCGGCTTCCTCGAGAGCATCCTTCGCAGCTTCCGGGCGATCACAGATGATGCGGACGACTCCGAACTCAGCAGTATCGGCGATCATGAGTGCTCGCATGTTCACGCCCGCAATACCAAGAGACCGCGTCAGTCGGGCGAGCCTCCCCGGGGTGTTCTCCAGGAATACCGTGAGTTGCTTGACCATCGATCACTCACTCCCCTCTGCACGCAGATCGACAACACGCTTCGCCTTGCCTTCGGATCGCTGGATGAACCTGGGTTCCACGAGCCTGACTCCGATACTCACTGCCAGTGCAGAAGTGATCTCTGCGCGAACACGCGCACGAAGACGCTCGAGCGTCTTGACCTCATCGAAGTTGACCTCCGGACTCACCTCGACCTGCACCTCCACCTGATCCATGCTGCCACGTCGCGACAGTACGACCTGGTAGTGCGGTGCCACACCCTTGATACCGAGCAGTCCCTGCTCGATCTGGCTCGGGAATACGTTCACACCGCGGATGATCAGCATGTCGTCGGAGCGCCCGGTCAGACGCTCGAGGCGGCGGAACGTCCGCCCACATGAACACTCGCCAGGGACGATCCGCGATATGTCGCGAGTGCGATAGCGTACGACCGGGATACCCTCCTTTGTGAGGGTGGTGAAAACGACCTCCCCGAACTTACCATCGGCAACAGGCTGCAGCGTCTCGGTGTCCACGATCTCGATGATGAAGTGATCTTCATTCACATGGAGACCACACTGACACTCACACTCGGATGCCACACCCGGCCCCAGAACTTCGGAGAGCCCATAGATGTCGGTAGCAGTGATCCCGAGCTGACGCTCGACCTCCGCGCGGGTGTTCTCGCTCCAGGGCTCAGCGCCGAAGACACCCGCCCTCAGGGAGAGCTGCGTCGGATCGATACCCATGTCCCGCGCAGTCTCCGCGATGAGCAGAGCGTAGCTCGGCGTGCATGCCAGGATCGTGGTACCGAAGTCCTTCATCACGTGCACCTGACGCTTGGTGTTGCCGCCCGATATCGGGATGGTGGCACACCCGAGACGCTCCGATCCGTAGTGTGCTCCCAGCCCCCCGGTGAACAGACCATACCCGTAAGCGATCTGAACCACATCGTCGCGGGTTCCTCCGGCCGCCGCGAATGTCCTGGCCATGAGATCCGACCATCTGTCCAGGTCCCCCGCCGTATAACCGACGACGCTCACCTGCCCGGTCGTACCTGAAGAGGAGTGGACGCGCACGATCTCACTCATCGGGACAGCGAACATCCCGTACGGGTAAGCCGCACGCAGATCGTCCTTGACAGTGAACGGCACGCCCGCAAGCTCGTCGAGCGAGGACACGTGCGGCACCATGTCAGCAGCATCGAACTTGCGCCGATAAGTCGGGACGGTCTCGTACACACGGGCCAACAAGGAGTTCAGCCGCTCGAGTTGCAGAGCCTCGAGACGCTCTCTGTCCATCATCTCGTACTCAGGTTGGAACACCCCGGACCCCTCTCCCGCTGTTTTCGCGTACCCGACTGTCTCTTACGGCGTCGCTGTCGTCGGCACCGATGGCGCTGGTACCGGGACAGGTTTCGTGCCGACGCGCACGACCTCCTGCGTCGGCCTGTAGACCGACTTGAACGCATCGCGCCGGACCTCGACACCGCCCTTGGTCACGACCCGCGTGACCACGATCGTGCGACCTGATGCACCCCGCTCGTCCACCACACGCGTCCCGACGGGCAGTTCGGGGTCCTTGATCTCATGGACGGGGGGACTCGTGAGATTCGTCCAGGGTCCGGTATCGTAGGAGACCTCATACCCGGGATCGGTACCGTACAGCGATATCGTGACACTCGAGTTGCTATACCCACTCGCGATAAGGACCCAGTCCTTCGTATCGTTCTTGAACTTGAAGTCGGGCCCGCCCCACGACACGGTGGCATCGCGCCCCTTCGGGTAGTGGCTGATGTACTGCGAGTGATTGAGCCGCTCGACGACCGGCAACCCCGAGAAGAACACCGCGTTGAACAGAGTCGTGTTCACCTGGCATATCCCACCACCTAGCTGCGGCACGAGCTTGCCGTTCACGATCGCTGCGGCCTCTTCGTATCCCTTCGCGGCCGTACGTTCGCCAACCGTCCCGTTGAAGCTGAACGTCTCGCCGGGGGCCAGAAGGGTACCATCGAGTGCATCGGCCAACACATGGATGTTGTTCACCCGCGCCTTGTTGGACGAGGAGAACTCCGTCGTAAAGGTTGAGATTCGCTCGGTGATACCAAAAGCCTTGGCTTCCTCCGTAGTGAGATCGGCCTCCACGCGATGCATGGTGAGCTCGGCACGACGCTCACCTGTACCCACGAGTATCACTTCCAGCCTGATGGCCAGATCTGCAGCATCGGCCGAAAGACCATCCTCCGCGGGAACGACACTCACCGTTCCGTTCGAACTCGTGAACGTGGCATTCTTTGCGGGCCTGCCGACTTCGGCCACAAGCGGGAGTATCGTCGCGGAGACCTCATCTGAAGCGATGTACGCCTGGAACTCGGGCCCACTCGTGCCTTCGATCGAGCGGAAGTCGATCCAGCTACCGATTGTTGCGGGCTCGATCGTCCATGTCTTGTCATCGTAGTAGAGCTCAAGCGGAGCCGCCACCATCGCACGTGCCGCCTCATACGCCGCTTCCGCGCGCGCCTCATCGATCAGCGGCATCAGTGTCACGAGCTCGACGGCAGCGGTTCGATCGGCACTGAGAAACGCCTCAGGGATCGCCTCACGCATGTCATCAATGCTCACACCATGCCCGTCGGCCGATGCCACCCGGGTGATCGAGGCACCGTCCACAAGGATCACTGCGTCCTTGGGTGGCTGTGCGATCGCCGTGTTCATACTCTCGACGAGCAGCTCCACAGCAGTCTCGTCACTGTCGAGTTCGAGAGGTATGGTGACCCCCCCGAACACGGATCGGGCACGCCCGACGACGGCCTCGAAGAACCCGCCCCGTCCCACGCCATAGGCCGCCTCGGCCAGACCCGTCGCATCAACGGAGAGACCGACGCTCTCGGCAGTCACGTCCCATCGCTCACCATCGACCATGAGACTCACCGGCGTGGCCGAGAGATCCGCAACGTATGTCCCTATCGCGGCAGCCGCATCGTCACGTGCAAGTCCGCCGACATCCACCTCACCAGCCCGCACACCGACGTGGATCCGATCTTGCGTCATAGTGATATCCACAGCCGCTACTCCGGCGACGACCACCACCAGCAACACGGCCACGACGAACCCTATGCGGGCACCACGCGGCCATGACGCTATCCACTGCGGCATGCGTGACGGGCGCGCTACGTCCGCCTTCTTCGATCTGCTATGTCGTCCTCCACGCATAGTTTGTGGGGACTCCTGCTGTGCTTCAGCCATCGGTATCTCTAATCCTGATCTCGCCTACGGGCCCGCAGGCCCCTGTGACAGTCGGGTAGCAGCATCTATGCCGCTACCCGTGACCAGCGATGATACCACGCTGGAGACATCATCCGGCAGAGGTGACCAGCGCCGCGATCTACCCGTTGGCGATCGCATCCCGAACCGCCTCCGTGTACCGCTGAAGCAGTATGTCCGCTGAAGCCGCGTCACCGCCCTCGGCGTATACGTGTACCTGCGCATCGGTCGAGTGCGGCAACACGAGTGCCCACCCGTTCTCATCGGCGATCTTGACGCCCTCCACGGCGTCCGCTTCACCCACACGCCCCAGCATGCCGACGGAACGCATGACGGCCCCCTTACGGTCGAAGGGGCACACCACCGACTCCTCCCTCAAGAAGAACTCGGGGAGCTGCTCTACCACTTGATCGAGGTCCAGATCGTGATGGTCGAGCATTCGCAGGAGCGCACCGAAAGACATGACGGCGTCATAGCCCGCAAGGAAATGCGGGAACACGAACCCTCCACGCCGCGAACCAGCGAACCCTATCGCCGGATCAAGCGTCGCCGCCGAAAGCGCACGGCGCGACGTACCGGTCCGACGTACGAAACATCCGGCCTGCCCTGCGATCCGCTCTACCGCCGTCGAGGCGGTCACCGGCACGGCGATACCAAGACCCTCGCCTGCTGTGACCCGGGAGTTCGCCCAGAGCCACACCATCGCATGCAGGGCCGTGTCGTTATCCAACACGCGGCCCGACGGCGTCACGAGCCTTATGCGCTCCGCTGTCGAGTCCATCACGATCCCGATGTCAGCCTGGAACATATCAACCGAACGCACGAGTTGATCGAGCAGCACCGTGCGTTCACCGGCGTTCTCCGACGCACGCTCCGAATCGATGTACGCGCGTAGTCCGATCACGTCCACACCCCACTCGGCTGCGAGCGTCGGCAGCACGAACGTGGCCGGACTGAGCCCCATGTCCACCACGGCAGTGCGTGGACGACGAGTCGTCCCCCCTCCGTTGAGCGCGGCGGCGAGTCCGGTCGTGTAGTACTCGAGAGCGCGTGGCGGATACAGGATCTCCCCGATCTGATCGAAGAACGCCCGGCGGAACTCTTTGCGGAAGTAGAGTCGCTCGACCTTCTTCTCTTGAGCGGTCGACAGATCGATACCCGCCGAGTCATAGAAGTGGACCTCGATGGACTGCGGGTCGCCGTCTGCAGCGCAGATATGCATGCCACCAGTGGCACGGGTATCGCGAGTGGTGAATCGCGTCACCGCCGGTGAGGCCACACGCAGATCGCGAACATGGCAGCCTGCTGAGTTGAGTCCCGCTGCCGCAGCCCGTTTGACCATCCGTGCCGCGCCACTGGAGTCCCGGCTCACGACCACGTGCGACTTGCTCGGCAACAGACTGCCAAACGCCTGCGCCACATGCAGGACAAGCTCCGGCGTGACATCGATGTTCACGAGTCCTGCAATGCCGTCTTCAGCAAACAGTGCGCGTACGCCACGTGACTCCCATATAAGCGATGAGCTCACGAGTGCACCTGCCTCGATACGTTTGAACGGGTAGACCTGGACATCGTTAGCGACTGACGCCCCATGGCCGACGACGCTCTCGTCACCGATCACAGCGCCCTGCTCGATGCGGGCACTCGCCCGGATATCCACACTCCGGCATAACACCGCCCCTCGGACCTGCGCATACTTCCCCACGAACGCATCGTTCCAGATGATCGAGTACTCGGTCTGCGCTTCATATCCGATGAGGCAGTTGTCCCCGATGATCGTGTACGAACCGATCGTCGCACCCGCCCGCACGGTGGTGTTCGCGCCGATCACGACCTTCTCACCGATCTTGGCCGTCGGGTCGATCGTCGCACCGTGACCGACATACACGTCGTTTTTGGTCTTCGAGCCCGGAACGAAGAGCATCGCCTTACCGTCGAGGATATCGCGGTGGACGTCTACGTAACCCTCGAGACTGCCGACATCAGCCCAGTAGCCGTCGACCACACACCCGTACAACGGATAGCCCTTCTCCATGAGGATCGGGAAGAGATCGGACGAGAAGTCGAACGGAGTACCTTCCGGGATGAAGTCGAACACGAGCGGATCCACCACATAGATGCCGGTATTGATCGTGTCGCTGAACACCTGGCCCCACGACGGCTTCTCTAAGAAACGCTCGATCCTTCCTTCCTCGTCGGTTACCACAACGCCGAACTCGAGCGGATCGGATACGCGCTTGAGCGCGATAGTCACCGCCGCACCCTTTTGCTTGTGGAACTCGATCACCTCGGTGAGGTTGATATCGGTGAGCGCATCTCCCGAGATGACCAGGAACGTCTCGGTCAGTGCCTCGGCGGCGTTCTTCACCGAGCCCGCAGTGCCGAGTGGTGTCTCCTCGATCGCGTAGCTGATCTCCATGTCCCACTCTTCGCCATCACCGAAGTAGTCCTCGATGACCTGCGGCATGAACGCGAGTGTAGCGACGACCTCGGTGATCCCGTGATGCTTCACGAGCCCGAGGATGTGCTCCATGACCGGCTGGTTGAGGATCGGCACCATGGGCTTTGGACGCATGCTCGTGAGCGGCCGCAGGCGTGTACCCTCACCACCGGCCATAACCACAGCTTTCATGCCACACCACCCCTCTCAGCGTCCACTTGTTCTCGACGAGCACCCAGAGCCCGGACCGTATACCCCGCCGCTGCTGAGAGCGACAACGCGATTCCTGCGTACACGAAGAAGATGCCGAACGTCGTCGGCCGGGACCCCAGCCCTGGCAACCAGGCGGCATCGATGATCCCCACTCCGCCGACCTCGGGGAACCCGGCGATCAACGATGAGAACCCGACGAGCAACACCGCAGTGGTCCACTTGCCCGCACGTGTCACCGGCAGTATCACACCGTGCCGCTCGAGCAGGTAGGCACCGTAGAGAAGGTACAGATCGCGACCAACCAACACGATCGGTATCCAAAGCGGTAGAACGTCGATCAGGTACAGGCCGACGACACCGGATGCGAGCAGCAGCCGGTCCACCAGCGGATCGACGATCTTGCCGAACTGGGTGACTGTGTTCGTCCGCCGCGCGATCTGCCCATCGACCCAGTCGGTCGAGGCTGCTACCGCATAGATGATGAAAGCGACGAACCGCCCCCGCTCGTTCGGCGCGTCCACGAGTGCCGTGAAGAAGAACGGCACCAGAATGAGCCGTAGGATGGTGATCAGGTTCGCTACCGAGTAGACCGTGCGGTGCACAACCTCTTCACCGGTATCAGTCGTACGCTCGTCTACCACCAGTCGTTCCTCCTGAAGAAGAGAGCCATCCACGCTGCGATGAACATCATCCCTACGATAATGAGGCCGAACGACCAGCCCGCGTGTGCCGGTGGCCACATACCCTCGATAACGTTCATTCCGTATATCCCCGAGATGAGGGTCAGCGGCATGAAGATGGTCGCAACCACCGTCAACTGCTTCATGATGCCGTTCATACGGTTGCTCTGCACAGACACGAACAGGTCCATCACGCCGCCAGCGACATCGCGATAGATGTCGATCGTGTCGTCCAGACGTGCTAGATGATCACCGATATCGTCGAAGTACATGTACGCGTCGGGCTCCACGAAGACCTCCAGTCGCGCAAGCCCCCGGACGACATCACTCTGTGGGTTGACGACTCGATGGAGCGCGACGAGCGATCGCCGTATCCCATAGAGGCGCTGTAGATACTCAGGACGGGCCTCGGCCAACACAAGATCCTCGATCTCCTCCAGCTCGTCGGAGAGCAGCTCGACCACGGGAAAGATCTCGTCCACTGCGGCGTCGAGGATCGCGTGCACCGTCCACTCGACACCACGGGCGAGAACAACGTCTGCACGATCGATGACCCGCGAAAGCGCCGGTAGATCCAAACGGTGCACTGTCACCAGATGGCTCTCGGTCATGAACAAGCCGATCTCCTGCGTCACGAGGCCACCGTCTCCGGATAGCTGTGGTAACAGCCAGACCACGAACGTAAGATCGTGATAGCTATCGAGTTTCGGCCGTTGTGGCGAGTGGAGACAATCCTCCACAGCCAGCGGTGGCAGCGGCACGCGTGCGCCGATCGCGGCAAAGGTCTCTTCATCCGGGTCGAAGACGTCGATCCACAGCGGCCCGGCGAGTCCTGCGGGCAGTGCATCGAGTCCATCCGAGCGCAGGACACCATCGTCAATCCAACGTGCAGTGACACGCGCGGACATCGGGGCCCCTTTTCCTCGCGCTCGGACACCCTCAGGATAGCAGAGCGGGATTCGCACACACGCACATCAACGTCAGCTCTGAACGCCGTGCCAGGAACCTACTTCCCTAGCGTCGCCTGCCCTTGCCGCTTGGCCTCGAGGAACTCGTCATAGGTAGCCGTGAACGTCTGCGAACCGTCTGCACCGGTCAGCACGTAGTACAGATAATCCGTTTCCGCAGGCTGTGCAGCCGCCTGAAGCGCCCTGAGACCGGGATTGCTGATGGGCCCGGCAGGAAGCCCTTCGTGCAGATACGTGTTGTAGGGAGTCTCCTGTTCTAGATCCTTGTTGGTGAGCGACGTCGTCCCGTCCGGCATCGTGTACATCACAGTCGCACAGAGTTGTAGCTTCATCGGCCGTGCAAGGCGGTTATAGATGACCGATGAGACAAGCGGGAACTCCTCTGCAAGCTGCGCTTCACGCTCCAGGATGGACGCGATAGTAACGACGTCCCCGAGGGTCAGACCCCGTGACTCGGCAACGCCGAGATCGATCGTGGAGACCTGAGTATCGAAGTGCTCGAGCATCATCTCGACGACATCACGAGGCGACATGTCCGGCTCGATCGAGTACGTGGCCGGGAAGAGAAACCCTTCCAGGGATCCGTCATACGCTCCCTCGAGGTACGGGTGCTTCTCGGCGAACTCGGTAGCCCCGGATGTGCACAGTCTCATGACTTCCTCGGCGTCCACACCTCCGCGCGCAGCGAGACGTGCGGCAACCTGCTCGGCCGTGAATCCCTCGGGGATCGTGACATCCACGTAGTCGACGGATGGACCAGCGAGCATAAGGTCGATGACGTCTTCGTAAGCCATCTGTGTGGCGAGGTCGTACTCGCCTGCACGCAGACGACCGTCCACACCTATCTTCTGCACATGAAGGCGGAACGCCAGGACACTCTTGACGACACCCAGATCTGCCAGCTGCTGTGCGATGGAGGCGGTGGTGCTGCCCTGTTCGATGACGACATGGACGGGAGCTCCCCGCGTCACGTCTACGCGGGCGGCAGACTGCTCGCCCAGCACACGCGTGACGCTGAACCCTATCACGCCCAGCAGCACGACCAACGCAAGCCCGCCGAGCGCGATACGGGCAATACTGTGGCGACGCTCGACCGAATGGATACGCTGCGGACGGACCCGGGCCTGAGGCCGCTGCGATGGAGCGCGTGAGGAGCGCTGACGAGCACGGGGTGCCGAGGCAGACGGTGACTTCGCACGGCGCCTGCCCTGCGCGCTCCGGTTGGATCGCCGTCGACGCTCGGTGCGACGCGATCCAGCGGCCTCCGCGGACTCATCACCCCTCGAATCGGACTCCCCGTCTACCACATGACCTCCCTACGCGAGACACGAAGATTCACGAATCTATACCCTCCGCAGTATACGGGCGTGTCCGAATATGTGTCCACCGACCAGAGCACGCATCGGCGCATATGGCGACCTGTCGGACATCGCTCGTGTAAGGTTATGCTCCCAATACAGGCTCATCGACATGAAGCGAGGTCCGGCACGTGGCACATCTGCTTGGCTGTGATGACGTCGATCTCGAATATCCATCGAAGCGCGTGTTCGACTCGCTCACGCTCGGCGTCGATGAGGGTGATCGCATCGGCATCGTCGGCGGGAACGGCGACGGCAAGTCGACACTACTGCGACTCCTTGCCGGGACCACAGAACCGGACCACGGTCGCGTCATCCGGCGAGGCGGCACGGTGATCCGCATGCTCGGCCAGAGCGACACTCTGGATCCGACGGCCACGGTGGCTACGTGCGTCGTCGGTGACACACCTGAGCACCAGTGGGCTTCGGATCCGCGCGTCCGCGAAATCATCGCCCATCTGGTGGGTGACCTCCCATGGAAAAGCGCGATCGGCACCCTCTCGGGAGGGCAGCGTCGGCGCGTCGACCTC
>Ga0265295_1002798_pt1 | contig 26601 bp, 30 predicted proteins | sample Munlansysbiofilm_FD_192503 | JGI IMG/M metagenome (GOLD analysis project Ga0265295, IMG submission 192503) | Leachate microbial communities from a municipal landfill in Southern Ontario, Canada - Methane capture system biofilm | ecosystem: Engineered > Solid waste > Landfill > Unclassified ... | reverse complement strand
GTCAGACTGCTGAAGGTCAGACTGCTGAAGGTCAGACTGCTGAAGGTCAGACTGCTGAAGGTCAGACTGCTGAAGGTCAGACTGCTGAAGGTCAGACTGCTGAAGGTCAGACTGCTGAAGGTCAGACTGCTGAAGGTCAGACTGCTGAAGGTCAGACCGCTGAAGTAGCGAATGTTGCGCCAACAGAGGCAGAGTTACTGGCAGATAAGAATCTGGTTGCTGCCGATGGATTAGCGAAGAATGCCGCAGTGGCAACGGTTGCTAGTGACACCGGTGGTAACGCTACGAAAAAGGGCGTTGGTGTTGAAAATCTTTCAAGGGGTGAGGCAATAGAGATAGCGAAGCAAGCACAGCTTCAAGATGCAGCTTTAAAGGATGCAGTTGTAACTAAAGCAGACAGCGCTGCTAGCCAAGTGGCGACAGTTACAGCAGAGCAGTCACAGTTGAATGAGGTTGTTAGCGCAGTTAAGCCAGAGATGTTGCAAAATAGTGTCAATGCAGGGCAGCAGATTGATGGTGTTGTACTAAAGACAGAGAAGCTGGCGAACACAAAGACTAAGGTGATTACCGATCCCCGTTTTGCCAGCCTACTAAACAAGCCTGAAGTGTCTGTTGCGTTGCGTCAACAACAGGGCGAAACCGGAGTTAATGTTCAGAGTGGGATGGCCAATAGCGATAGTGCTGCAGGGTTCTGGGGCGGAGCTGATGACGCAGTAGGCAGCGCCAATTTAGCAGTGTCGTCCGATGTAACATCTGGTAATAATTCCAGAATGAGTTCAGTTGTGGCCATGGGGCATGAATTTGCCAATATGCAATTTGCCTCTGCGGATGCCATGGCTACTGATGCTAGTGCGCAACTACACAATGGTGCAACAAATGCTCAGAGCGCGACACCTACTGCGAATCCAGTTTTGACCTTAAAAGATGGTAGCATGGTGCCAGAGAGCAGGGTGGTGCAACAGACCATCGATCACCTGTCATTGCATGCACGTGGAGATAGTAGCAGCGTGACTATAAAACTTCATCCTGAGGAGTTGGGTGAGTTGCAATTGCGCATGGTGATGGAGGGCGACAAGCTGCGAGTTCATCTGCATACACAAAGTCAGCAAGTTCAAGAAGTATTGGAGCGTAACTTCCCTCGTCTGCGCGATGCGCTACAAGACGCAGGTGTTAATGTGAGTGACTTCCAAGTGAGCAGTGATGCTGGACAGAGCAGTAATCAGCAGAACTTTGCACAAAATGAATTTTCGCAAGCACAAGGAACGGGGCAGTTTTCTGAATTTGCAGAAGATGACATAGACCCACTTGCTCCGGTCATAGCCGCTACGGCGGTCGCACCAAGTGATAGCTTGAGTGTCAGAGTCTAGGAGGTAATTATGGCAGAAATAACTAGCGCTACAGCGCAATCGTCCTCTCAATTGACCTCGGCTTTAAGCGGAGGTGAAAATGCCTTGGGAAAAGACGAATTTCTGTTGCTTATGGTAGAACAGTTAAAAAATCAGGATCCAATGAATCCTTCCGATGCAACTGAATTTACCGCCCAGTTAGCACAGTACAGCTCACTGGAACAGTTGTTTAATATCAACGATTCTTTGGAAACTATGGGCAGCACTAGTGATGAAGTGCAGCGTATGTCAGCTTTATCAATGATTGGCAAGGAGGTTGTCACCCAGGGGGTGGATTTTAATTTTTCCGGTGCCGGAATAAAATTAGGCTACGATTTAGACGCTAGTGCCGATAATGGCAGCATTTATATCCGTAATGCTTCCGGATCTACAGTTGCTACTCTGCCCTTTACTGATGGTGCGCAGGGCCAACATTTTTTTGAGTGGGATGGCAACGACAATAGCGGAAACAGGGTGCCAGACGGCCAGTATAGTTTGGGGGTTTCAGCCTTTAGTGCTGATGAAAACGTAGCCGTAACATCGCTGATATCTAGTGAAGTTGTCGGAGTGGATCTAGTGGATGGTGGGGATGTATTAGTCACCCATGCAGGAGAGTTTAGTTTGGCAGATATCGAAAGTGTCAGGAGTATTTAGTCATGGCTGAGGATCTGTTAATTATTCCGCAACCAATACAGAATACGCAGGCAAGTAAAAAGAGCGCTACTTCTGGGACTAAATACAATGGTCCGTCGTTTGGTGAGGTTTTAGGAGCGCAACTGCAACATGGGAGCAGTGAGGGTGTGCGCTTCTCTAAGCATGCGACTATGCGGATGCAGAATCGTGGAATTCAAATGAGTGCCGTAGATTTAACGCGGCTAAACCAAGCAGTAAAAATGGCCGATGAGAAGGGTAGTCGGGACTCATTAGTTTTGTTGGACAGCACGGCACTAGTGGTCAGTGTAAAAGATAATACCGTGGTAACGGTAGCCGATAAAGAACAGCTCAAGGGTAACGTTTTTACCAATATTGATAGCGCAATTATTGCATAACCGGACCGGTCCTCATGCAGGGGGTCCGCGGGTAGCTAAACGTCAGCAGCTACTCATGGGAGGATTAAACAGATGGGAATTCAGAGCTCGCTCTACAGTGGTGTCAGTGGCCTTAACGCAAATGGCAATGCCCTTACGGTGTTAGGTAATAACATTGCCAACAGTAATACTGTTGGCTTTAAGTCCAGCCGTACCGTGTTTTCAGACCTGTTATCGGCAGAGATATCTGGATCTGGCGGAACCTCACAGGTTGGTCGTGGTACTGGTATGTCAGCAGTCGATAATATTTTTAGCCAAGGAACCTTTGAATCGACTGAATCAAATACTGATTTAGCCATAGAAGGCGCAGGTTTCTTTATGGTTAGTAGTCCAGATGAGGCAACTATAAACTATACCCGTGCTGGGGCATTTAACTTTGATGATAGTGGGACTCTGGTAAATCCAGAAGGTTACGCGGTGCAGGGATATTACCTGAATACTGATGGGGATACCTATGGTGACATTACAGATATCACTATTGAAACTAGATCTTTTTCACCGGCTAATCCAACCAGTACTATAGCTCTAGCTACAAATCTAAATGCAAATGACACCTATTTAGGCGTTGCTGGAACATCGCCATTTGATATCACTGATCCCTCAGCAACCAGCAATTATGCCTCATCTGTGCGCATTTTTGACTCACTGGGGCGTGAACATTTAGCGACGACCTATTTTAATAAATTAGATCCTACGGCTAATCCTGATGGGATAATGCAGTGGGAATCACATACCGTGGTGTCAGGTGATGACGTGCAGGATCCAGTGGTTGATGATTGGGTTGAGGTCGGGCGCAGTATGTTGTCCTTTGATACTGGTGGACGTTTGGTGAATGTTAAAGATTTGAGCACGGACATTTACGATACCGGTGCCGTTGGCGGCACATGGCAAGCTTCGGATAATGCTGATCGTGCATACGATGAAACGGGCGATTTATATATATCGACCAGCACTGAGACTGAAGCATATCCCCTTATTACCGATCTTGATGAAGAAGACCCACAACCCACTGTCAGCACTTTGGCCGGTGCGCTTAGTTGGGTGAACGAATCTGAACCTACTCAGCAGATTGCTATGACTTTTGGTGCTACCCAATATTCTAGTGAGTCTGATGTTATCTCGCAAAGTCAAGATGGGTATTCGACCGGTACTCTGGTTAGTTTGACGGTGGACAACGATGGAAATATTCTGGGAAATTACTCCAATGGTGAACCACGAAAATTGGCTAGAATAGCATTAGCCAAATTTTCTAACCCCTTAGGACTGAGCAAGGTTGGTAACAATATGTATGAAGCTACTGACGATTCCGGCACCGCTATTGTCGGTACCGTGGGTTCTGGTGTTGGTAGTATCTTTACCAACTCGCTGGAAATGTCTAATGTTGATTTGGCCGCTGAGTTTGTGAAAATGATTACTACCCAGCGTGGTTTTCAAGCCAACTCTAAAATTATAACTACTACAGATGAACTGTTGGGTGAATTGATCAATCTTAAACGCTAGGTTTATCTGGTGGTCATTTTTATCCTCGAGAGGTAAGTACAATTGCGTAGTTTGTTCTGAAAAAATACCGAAAGAGTCTGGGGATTCTTTCGGTATTTTATTTTTACACACCAATCTACTCGATTGCTTTTTAAAACAATTTTTAGCGGTTCCCTAGCAGGACATAACTGTGTAAAATGGCGGATTGATAAGTTGGTGTACAAAGCTTAGCTTTTATTGTAAGTGCTAAGTGCTTAAAACCACAGTATCTTAAATGACCAAAAGGTTTAATATGGATATCTCAACAATACTTGGTGCGGTAGTTGCCTTTGGTTTAGTGCTGGCTGCCATGACAAATGGTGGCTCAATACTGCTATTCATAGATCCACCTTCACTGATGATTGTTGGTGGCGGGACAATCGGCTCAACTTTAATTCATTATCCTTTTGCCGAGGTTATCCGTGCCCTGACGGTGGCCAAAAAAACCCTGTTTGTTAAAGAGCAAGCTCCTGGACTTATTATTTCGCAACTAATCGAATTTTCCGGCAAGGCTAGAAAAGAGGGGATATTGTCCCTGCAGTCGGTTATGTCCAAGGTTGAGGATCCATTTTTTCTCAAAGGGTTACAGATGGCGGTAGATGGTCAGGAACCTGAAGCGCTGCGTGAGATGATGGAGAGGGAGATAGAGTACGTTATTGAACGCCATGAAAGTGGTGCCAATATCTTCACCACCATGGCGGCATACTCGCCGGCAATGGGGATGATAGGTACGCTAATTGGTTTGGTGCAGATGTTACAGACCATGGATGACCCCGCATCAATTGGCCCCGCTATGGCTGTTGCCCTGCTTACTACCTTTTATGGCGCGGTAGCGGCAAATATCCTTTTTACTCCTATGTCGGGAAAATTAAAGCATCGTTCAGCTAATGAGGTTCTGGGTAAAACCCTTATTGCCGAAGGGATGAATTCTATTTTAGCTGGTGAAAACCCACGAGTAATGGAGCAGCGTTTGCACGCTTTTGTTGCGCCAGCGTTGCGGGAAAGCAATTTTAACAAGTAGGGCATAGCTTTTGATGAACTGCTCTGGTCAGGCGTGGAGATACTGTGGCAAAGAGAGTAAAAAAAAAATCAGCGTCAGGTGGTGCACCTGAGTGGATGGTTACCTATAGCGACTTAGTTACGCTGTTGCTGACTTTCTTTGTTCTGTTGTTGTCCATGGCCAATATGGATCAGATTAAATTTAGCGCCGCTGCTGGATCATTGCGCGGTGCTTTTGGTGTTTTTGGCGGTAAAGATGAGAAGGAGATCTCTCCACCATCAATAGTTGAGTTGTCGCCGACCCACGATGATTTGGTGCAGCGTTTGTACTCGCGCATAATGACTCAGATGAATCGTTTACGACTCGATCCATCAATAAAGTTGGTCAAAGACCGCGGTGCAGTAATTTTACGGATCAATGAGTCCGTTCTTTTTGCACCAGGAACTGCACAGCTTAAGCCCGCAGCATTGCCAATCTTAGCCAAGGTTGCCGGTCTAGTGCAGCCATTACCGTTGCAGTTGCGTGTTGAAGGCCACACTGATGATGTTCCCTTTGCCCGAACAGATATGAATAATTGGGATCTGTCTGTGGCCCGGTCAGTGGCAGTGTTGAAATACTTTCAGCAGGCCGAACTCTTTCCGCTTGAACGGATGTCGGCGGTTGGATATGGGGCAGAACATCCTCTGGTGCCCAACGATTCTGCAGAGAACCGCGCTAAAAATAGAAGGGTAGAGTTTGTTTTAGAGAGCTTAGGTAGTTATCGCGAAGATTTGCCATATCTCATAGATGCGAATGAACAGTTGCCATTTTAATGTAAAGTTTAGAGAATTTAATTATCAACAGTGGGGAGTTAATGACGGATGGCAGACGATAAAAATAAAGAATCTCAGGCCGGCGGTAAAAGCAAAACGATGCTGTTTATCGCAATCGGGGTGGTGGTTCTGTTGGTCGCCGTTGGAGTTGCTGCTTATTTGCTGGGGGCACGTTCAGCACAGAATGCGGTTGCAAAGGTTGCGGTAGAGGAGACAGAAAAACCTGAAGGTATTGGGCCCATGGTAGATATCAACGATTTCATAATGAATATCTTTGATAAAAATGAGACTCGCTATCTGAAAGCTTCAATAACTTTAGAGCTGGAAAATGAAGAAACCGTTGTTGAAGTAAATGAGCGTATGCCGCAGATTCGCGACTCTATTTTACTGCTTATTGGGAGTAAAACCTTCGCTGAGCTTAATGATTTGCAGGGAAAATTGCAGCTGCGTGCAGAAATAATTGTTCGACTCAATAAGTTGCTGCAAAAAGGTAAGATTAAGGGCATTTATTTCACTGAATTTGTCGTTCAGTAGGAGGCAAGTTGGAGCGTATACTCTCCAAGGATGAGATCGCTGAGCTTTTATCCGCGGTAAAAGATGGTTCTTTAGCCTCCGAGCTTGAGACGGATGAGGACTATAGCGAACAGCCGCGCACTGTCTCCGGCTTTAGTCTGGTGCAGAGCAAAACGCAATCTGGGGCGCGACTGGTTAACTTTGATCTGTTGTTGGATGCTTTTGCGCGCAACATGTCGTTTTCGTTATCGAGCAGGTTACAGCAGTCAGTTACGGTGGTACGCGAAAGCATTGGCTCTATGAATTATGAGTCGCTTATTGATGAGTGTAGCCACAACCATCTGTATGGTATTATCACGCTTGATCCACTCAAAAAAGGTGGCCTGTTAATCCTCGATCCAAATATCGCTTTTACTCAAGTGGAGATTTTGCTAGGTGGTGTAATTTCCTCCGAGCACGAAGTTGTTACCCCCAATCGCAAAATGTCCTCGATTGAGATCAACATTCTTAAGCATGTAATTGGTGAGAGCTGCCACGATCTCGATAAGGCTTTCCAAAATGTGGAGCAGATATCTTCCGAGTTGGTTAGTGTCGAGGCTAATCCACGCTTAGTCACAATTGTGCCTACTGACACCGAAATGATGGTGGCAGCGTTTAAGGTGAAAATTGGTACTATTCATGGTCTGTTGCGCTTGGCTATCCCCTATGCCTCTCTTGATCCTATTCGGGAAAAGTTAAAGAGTGAGTTGGGGGCATCTGGCCCCGTTGGACAGTGGGCAGGAGTTTTTGCCGATGAAGTTGAGCAGATGAATGTGGTAACGACGGCACAGTTAGCACAGATAAAGTTGACGGTGCGGGATATTTTAGATCTGCGTGTTGGTGATGTATTATCGCTAGATTGTCAGCCGGACAGTGCGGTTAAGCTGTTGGTTGAGGGCTATCCCAAGTTTAGCGGTTTAGTTGGTTTGTGTGATGGCAGAAAAGCACTACGCATTGTAAAGCGTTTGAACATAAGGAGATGAGTATAATGGAAGATTCTGGTGCCGCTGAAATTACCGACCACAAGTCTGAAGCTACAGCTGAATTGCAAGAGGGGTTGAAAAACTTGGAGTTGTTGCTGGATATTCCATTGGATGTCTCTATCGAGGTCGGGCGCTCTAAGATTTTGATTAAGGATCTGCTGCAGATGGATGAAGGCTACGTAATTGAATTAGGTAAGGGCGCAACTGAACCTCTTGATGTTTACGTTAACTCCCGTCTTATCGCTCGTGGCGAGGTTGTACTGGTGAACCAGAAGCTTGGCTTGCGTTTGACCGACGTTGTTAGCCCAGCCGAGCGCATTGAAAATTTGGCTTGAGGTGGCTATGCCAGCAACGCATTTCTTTTATCTTGCTCCGGTGAACAAGCTATTGATCCTATGGCTGGCGCTTGTGGTGAGTGTAGTTCCGAATTGTGCATTTGCCGTTGACACAGCTGATACTCAGCTACTGCCTATGGGGTTGAAGGTTACTGCGGCGTTGTCGGTAGTGCTCGGGTTGATGTTGCTTATCTATGCGGTATTGAAAAAAAGTGGTCGCTGGATTCGTAGTGGCAAAGAGAGTGCAATTAAATTGCTCGAGGTGCGTTATTTAGCTCCCAAAAAAGCTCTGTATCTGATTGAAGTTAATGGGACAAAACTGTTGTTGTCGGGAACCGCAGGCCGTTTGGAGACTTTAGCTCAGTGGCAACTGCCAGATGATACGATTAACAAAAAAACTGATAGAAGTCTTAGCTTTGATGACGAACTACAACAGCGGGTGAATACTTCTATGGAGCATGATTCGCAATGAGAGCGCTGTGTCGCCTAGGATCAGCGATTCTGTTGTGCTTGCTGGTGGTGGCGCCAGCTGCCGCAATTGATCTGCCTACTATAACCTTAGGTGTGAAAAATGCGGCGACGCCGAGTGAGGTGTCAACTGCGGTACAACTGCTGCTGGTGTTAACTGTTCTCTCAGCCGCTCCAGCTATTCTATTGATGACCACTGCTTTCGTGCGCGTAGTCGTGGTGTTGTCTTTTGTGCGTCAAGCTATGGGCACACAGCAGATGCCACCCAATCAGGTTATAGTTGGCTTGGCGCTGTTTCTTACCTTTTTTATCATGGCGCCAGTTTATACAGTGGTAAACACTCAGGCCGTACAGCCATATCTGGAGGGAAAAATTGATCAGCAACAGGCGTTGTCTTTGGCTGTAACCCCAGTGCGAGAGTTTATGTTCTCGCAAACTCGCGAAGAGGATTTGGCGTTGTTGGTCGATATCTCTGGTAATCCACAGCCGGAGGATCGAGCAAATGTAGCGACGACTACTCTAATTCCTGCTTTTATGCTGTCGGAGCTCAATCGCGCATTTCAGATCGGCTTCATGATCTATATCCCTTTTCTCGTTATTGATATGGTCGTGGCTTCAGTTCTAATGTCTATGGGGATGATGATGTTGCCACCGCCAATAATCTCTTTACCTTTTAAGCTGTTGCTCTTTGTTCTTGTTGATGGCTGGGGGCTGGTGGTAGGCGCTTTGGTAAAGAGTTTTTCCTGAATTGTAGCCGGATAGGATAACCCATGACTCCAGAATTTGTTATTGATATCGGGCGCGAAGCAGTTAAAACTGTTTTGTTGATTTCGGCGCCAATGTTGTTGTCCGGTCTAGTTATTGGCCTGATGGTGAGTATTTTTCAGGCAGCAACACAGATCAATGAACAGACCATGACTTTTATTCCTAAAATCGTTGCGGTGTTGGTGGCGTTGATTTTATTTGCCCCCTGGATAATTCGAGTAATGTTGGCCTTTACCCAAAATGTTTTTCAGAGCATATCCACGCTGGGAGGGTAGTTATTCGTGGAGCTCCTGTTAGTTCCGGTCGATAAAATTCAGTTGGCCTTAATTTGCCTGGCGCGTGTAGCCGGAATTATGGGGAGTATTCCAGTTCTTGGTAGTGCTCAAGTTCCCACTAAAGCTAAGACTATTTTAGCGCTATTGCTAACCGCTCTGCTTTTTCCCAGTGTTGAATCCTTTCTTCCACAACAAGATTTTCAGCCCGTCGCTCTCGGACTTTTAGTAGCCAACGAGGCTTTGCTCGGGATTATATTCGGCTTTATAGCACGCATAATTTTTACTGCAGTTGAATTTGGCGGGACTATTGTAGGCTACCAGATGGGTTTTGCTGCAGCCAATGTGTATGATCCACAAAATCAGCGTCAAGTATCTCTGATCTCCCAATTTCAAAATGTTTTTGCTATTCTGATTTATCTGGCATTAGATGTGCATCACGTATTTATTCGCGTTATGGTAGACTCTTACCATGTGTTGCCGCCCGGTATGCTGGATTTCTCCGGAGGTGCGGTGCCATTTGTCATGGAACTGACTGGGCAAATGTTTAGTTTAGCGGTACGTTTTAGTGCACCAATTCTAGCGGTGTTGCTACTTTCTGGCTTGGTGCTAGGCGTTTTGGCGCGAGTTTTTCCGCAGCTAAATGTGTTTATGCTGTCATTCCCAATTAACATTGGCATGGCTTTCCTTATTATCGGTTTGACAATGAATCTTGTAGCTGGGTTGCTAAGCCGGGAATTCTCTATGTTGCCTGAACGTTTTGAACAACTTTTGTTACTCCTGAAGGGGAGATAGATGGCTGAAGAGTCTGGACAGGAACGGACTGAAGAGGCCACCAGTAAACGGCGCAACGACTTTCGTAAAAAAGGTCAGGTGGCGCAAAGTAAAGAGGTAAACACCGCAGCGCTGTTGGCGGTGTCAATTCTGCTGTGGTATTTTTATGGTGCGAAGTTCTGGAGCCAACTTAGCTGGATGTCGCGCTACGTCTGGGAGCAGTCTGGCACCTATGCCGTAACTTCTCAGTCTGTTGTTCAAATGTTGGGCTTTACCCTAAGCAAGGGGGCCATACTGTTGGCGCCGTTGTTTCTCATGGTATTGGTGGTTGGTTTTCTGTCCAGCTATTTACAGATAGGCTGGTTGTTTACCACTGATCCGTTAATGCCTGATCTCTCCAAAATGAATCCCATTAAAGGCGCAGCGCGGTTTATTTCAAAGCGTTCGCTGGTCGAGCTGTTAAAGTCACTGGCTAAGGTCTCGCTAGTTGGTTTTGTTGCATATAAGACGGTGTTTAACGAGTTTGAGGATGCTCTGTATCTGGTGGATATGGAGATCATCGATACTTTAAGCTATGTAGGCAGTGTAGCTCTTAGTGTCTTGTTTAAAAGCTGCGGAGTGATGTTACTGTTAGCGTTGATCGACTTCATGTTTGTCCGTTGGGAGATGGATGAGAAGATGAAGATGACCAAGCAGGAGCAGCGCGAAGAGTTTAAAGAGAGTGAAGGTGACCCTCAGCTTAAGGCGCGGGTACGCGCATTGCAGCAGTCAATGGCGCGCAATAGAATGATGGCAGAGGTACCTAAGGCGGATGTTGTCATAACTAACCCGACCCATCTCTCTATTGCTATTAGTTACGAACAGGGCAAGATGGATGCCCCAATAGTTGTCGCCAAGGGTGCTGATAATATGGCGATGAAAATTCGTGAAATTGCGCGAGAAAATAGCGTACCTCTGGTAGAGAATGTTGTTGTTGCTCGCGCACTATATAAAGTAGATCTGGGTAGTGTAGTGCCAGAACAGATGTTTAAGGCGGTGGCGGAAATATTGGCCTATGTCTATAGTTTAAAAAAACGGCGGTAAAGTATGTTTGAACTGGTTACAGAACATAAGTTGTACAAAATATTAATGCGTAGCGATATTGTGGTGTCGTTAGGCTTAGTCACAGTATTGATGCTGATGATCTTGCCTTTGCCATCTATATTGCTCGATATATTTCTGTCGCTAAATATTACTATCGCCCTGCTTATCCTAGTTATCAGCCTGTACACGTCAAAGTCAGTGGAGTTTGCTGTATTCCCAGCGGTTCTGTTGGCGACTACTCTCTTCCGTCTCTCGCTCAATGTTGCGTCTACCCGTCTTATTCTCCTGCACGGTGAAGAGGGGCCTAGTGCAGCTGGTGCCGTAATTATGTCCTTTGGCCAGTTTGTCGTCGGCGGTAATTATGTAGTGGGTATCGTAATCTTTGTCATCTTGGTCTTGATAAATTTTATGGTTATCACCAAGGGTGCTGGCCGAGTAGCTGAAGTTGCTGCGCGCTTTACTTTGGATGCTATGCCGGGTAAGCAGATGGCCATTGATGCAGATTTGAATGCTGGATTGATAAATGACCAAGAAGCTAAGCAGAGGCGGCTGAATATCGCCAATGAAGCTGATTTCTATGGAGCGATGGATGGTGCCAGTAAATTTGTTCGTGGTGATGCAATTGCCGGTATCATAATTACTTTTATAAATATTGGTGCAGGGTTCGTTATTGGTGTTGTGCAAAAAGGAATGCCGGCCATGGAGGCGGCGCAAAACTATACTATTCTTACCGTAGGTGATGGTCTGGTTGGGCAGATTCCTGCTCTGATTATTTCAACAGCAGCTGGCATATTGGTTACGCGTACCACAGGTACGGGAAATTTTGGCAGCGATTTGAAAGCACAGTTTAGTGTACATCCACAGGCGTTGTGGGTGGTATCTGCTATCTTGCTCGCTTTTGCCTTGATTCCGGGCCTCCCGTTTATTCCCTTTGTTACTCTGTCGGTTTTGTTGGCTGTTGTAGCTTACCAAATGCAGAAAACTCAGCATGAAGAGGATGAGGCCTCCGCAAAGGCGCCAGCGCCAGAGCTGGCTGCTGCGGCAGCGAAAGAGGATAATTACGACGAAATGCTCAATGTTGATCTGCTCGAGTTGGAGGTGGGCTATGGCTTAATTCCTTTTGTCGATGCCGGTCAGGATGGCGAGTTGCTCGGGCGTATTCGCTCTATTCGTAAGCAGTTTGCTTTAGATTCTGGGTTTATCGTGCCACCGGTACATATTAAGGATAATTTGCAGCTTAAACCCAACGAGTATCGCTTTATGCTCAAAGGGGTAAAGGTGGCTGGTGCGGAGATGCTGCCTGGCCATTTTATGGCTATGAATCCTGGAGTAGCAACTGAAACAATCAAGGGTGTTGCTACTGAAGAGCCTGCCTTTGGTTTGCCCGCTATCTGGATATCCGAAGATAAAAAAGAGCGTGCCCAAATAGCCGGTTACACCGTGGTTGATTGCACTACCGTCATGGCTACCCATATCAGTGAAATCATAAAACGCTACTCGCATGAATTTCTTGGGCGTCAAGAGGTACAGAACTTGCTTGATAACCTGAAGAAGAGCTATCCGAAGCTGGTGGACGAGTTGGTTCCCGACCCATTAAGTCTGGGAACTATTATGCGCGTACTGCAAAATATGTTACGCGAAGATGTGTCGATTCGCGATTTGCGTACCATTTTGGAGGCGATGGCTGACTATGCGCACAGTGTGCGTGATGCCGATATGTTGACTGAGCACGTACGTAGTGCCCTTGCTCGGCAGATTAGCAGCAAATATGCGCAAGCAGACGACGTTTTGCCGGTAATGATTTTGGATAGAGAGATAGAGGAGGCGATTCAGAAGTCGCTGCAAAATACCGATTCTGGTGGGCACTATTTGGCTCTTGATCCACGCCAAGCTCAAGCGATTCTTGATGCTATTGGCAAGCAGTTGCCCCAGTTTGGTGGAGGAATGACACCACTGCTATTGTGCTCGCCAACAATCCGACCACATGTCAAAAAGCTGACGGAAAGATACCTGCCCAGTGTCGTTGTTATCTCACACAATGAGATTGCTCCACACTTAAAAGTTCGCTCTATAAATACCGTGAGGTTGAATGCAAGTTAGGATTTTTGAATCAGAAAATATGGATTCGGCGTTGCGCCAGATCAAAGAGACCTTGGGCCCAGACGCCCTGATTCTCTCCTCGCGTACGGTACGTAAGGGGGGGATGGGTTTGTTTGGCAAACCAATTCTCGAGGTGACGGCTGCAATAGACCCTGCCAACGAAAATTCTCCTGATGCAGATGGCTCGGTTGAAAGTCGCTCTGGGCATGTAGATACCAAAGTTGGGCGTGGCGTACAGGATGATGTTAGCTATCAAGACCTGTGGCGACAGAAAGAACACTCGAAGGTTGAGGTTGCGCAGTCGGAGACCTATTCTCCTGTTTATCGGCGCTCACCCGAGCAGTTACGCGGCGCAAAGTTTGATAAAATACTGCATGATGGACAGCAGGATATTGTTAATCAACAAAATGTGCGTAGCTACGATAATAAGAGTTTAAGTGATCTGCATAGTGAAGTTGGTGAATTACGTAGCCTACTTACCAGCTTAGTTAACGACTTGCCCGTGCAGATTGAAAAAGCTACGCAGCACAAACCGCAACCACTCTTTGCCGCACCAACTAAGGCTGGATTTGCCAACTCTGCCAATCAACCTGTATTAGATGCTCTAACCAAACTGGGTATCGAGGCCGATGCCGCTGCAACTATTGCTCACTATGCGGCAAATCAACTAAGTGCAAAACAGATAGCCGACCCAGCTATGCTCAATGCTTTTTTTGGCAAAACTATTGCCGAATTGGTGCAAACAACTGGCGACATTTTGCCGGAGTTAGGGACGCAAAAACGCCTAGCGTTGATCGGACCTACCGGAGTTGGGAAAACAACTACTATTGCTAAATTAGCTGCGGCATACCTGCTTATGGGCGGCAAGCGCGTAGCTATGGTCACTATAGATACCTACCGTATTGCCGCTGTGGAGCAGTTGAAAGTTTATGGCGAAATCATGAATTTGCCGGTAGAGGTAGTTATTAGCCCAGCACAATTACGCGAGGTGCTCCAGCGCCATAGTAATAAAGATTTAGTTCTGATCGATACCGCAGGGCGCAGTCCTAAAGACGATGTGAGTTTAAATGAGTTACAGGATTTTCTTGCCGTAGATGACAGTATAGAGGCGCATCTAGTTTTGTCGGCCACCACGCGCGAGCGCGACCTATACGAGACGGCTAATCGCTTTGGTGCCTTAGAGCCCAAAAGCCTGTTGATGACTAAGTTGGATGAGTGTGCCAGCTTGGGGGTTTTGCTTAATGTCCATTTGAGAAATAATTGTCCTCTGTCGTATTTGGCGAACGGACAGAAAGTACCTGAAGATCTGGTGCAGGCAAACGCAGAGATGGTAAGTGCTTTGATTCTCGAGCATAGCGAAGGATGATTTCATGAAGGAAAGCAATGAGCATGCTGATCAAGCTAATACTCTGCGTTCGCTGAGTGAGCATATCAGTGATCACCATAAAATGAATGCGGGGAGTAATAAGACTGCGCGGGTACTGTCGGTAACTAGCGGTAAGGGCGGTGTGGGCAAAACTGCGGTAGTCTCCAATGTTGCGGTAGCGTTGGGTAAGATGGGGAAAAAGGTTCTAATTATAGATGCTGATTTAGGTCTAGCTAATATCGATGTAGTTTTTGGCCTAGCTCCACGCTATAATCTGAACCACTACTTCTCTGGTCAGCAGAGTTTGGCGTCAATACTGGTTGATGGCCCCTGTGGAGTGCAAATTTTGCCCGCAGGATCTGGAGTGCAACAATTTACCCATCTCGACGCCAGTCATAAAATACGGTTTTTGGATGATTTAGAAACTCTGCCCGAGGATTACGATGTGGTGTTGATTGACACAGAAGCTGGTATTTCGGAGAATGTCACCTATTTCAACCAAGCGGCGCAGGATATCTTGGTCGTGACCACTCCAGAGCCTACTGCCATCACCGATGCTTACGCTTTAATGAAATTACTGTCGTCCCAATACCACGAGAAGCGTTTTAACCTTATTGTTAATTCGGTGCGTCATGGAGACGAGGCGCTGGATGTGTATCGCAAATTGACCATGGTGTCGAATCGTTATCTAGATATATCCATAGATTTTATGGGTGGAATTCCTTTTGATCGTAAAATGTACGAATCGGTGCGGCAGCAAAAAGTTATGGTCGAGATGTACCCAGGACATAAAGTTAGTCAGGCTTTTGAGAAATTAGCTAACAATTTGGTGGAAGACACTGCACGCAGTCAACCGAAGGGGTCATTACAGTTTTTCTGGAAGAGATTATTGTCCATTGGAAATGGCGCATAAGTTATGAGTAATCCTTACGGCTATACAGCAAATGCAGCTAACGCAACCGACAATAACGAATTGGTGAAGGCCAATATGCCGTTGGTGCGTTTAGTCGTGGAACGGATGCGAGCTCAAGTTCCCGCATTTGTTACTAAAGATGATATGACCAGTGCGGCCATGATGGGATTGCTTGATGCCGCAACACGCTTTGATCCGGCGCGCGGGATAATGTTTAAAACTTTTGCTGAGCGCCGTATTCGGGGGGCCATATATGACGAAATGCGTAAAATGGATTGGTTCTCACGCTCGTTACGCGAAAAACAGGGTCGTATCGGTAAAACTATTGCCAGGCTGGAACATCGTCTGGGAAGAACTCCAGATGAGGACGAGGTAGCAGAAGCCCTAGAAATGAGCATCGATGATTATCGCCATATGCTCAATCAGGTATGTCACTTGGGGTGTGTAAGCCTAAACGAGACGCTAGACGAATGGGATGATGGCCGTAACTTTATGGACATGCTGACTGACGAAAGTCCTAGTGTCTGCAGCCGGATAGAAGAGAGCGAGGTTGCTCAGGAGCTGGCTGGGCATTTGGAAAAGCTCAGTGAAAAGGAGCGTTTGGTAATTTCGCTATATTATTACGAAGAGTTGAGCCAGAAAGAGATTGCCGAAGTTTTAGATCTTACCGAGGGGCGTATCTCGCAATTACACAGCCAGGCTCTGTTGAAGTTAAAAGTTAAAATCTCAGGTATTCGGTGATCGGCGTGGCGGATACTGTGCGTAATTGGGGCAATTACTTGGCTAGTTACCCTCACTTGGATCTATTAATAATATCTACATTGATGTTGATTTTTGCCTTGGCATTGTCACGTATTCGCCGTCAACTTGCTCGTGAACGCCAGTTGCGCGAAGAGACAAACCGGCAATTGCTAAACGCTCTGCAACGCATTACCCAGCTGGAAGATATAGTCACTAATGAAAGTGCTGCCGCAGCTCCTGCTGGTGAATATGCAATAAATCCCCAAGAGTTGAAAAGCCGTCTACAGGCTCCTGTTAGCAGCGGTAGTGCTCCAGATAAATATCGGCATGTGGCTGCGCTGGCTCAGCAGGGGATGTCGGTGGAGCAAATTGCTGAAGTTCTCAATCTTTCTGTACCCGAGGCACAGCAACTAGTTGTGCTGGCACGCATCGCTCAACGCTCATAGTCTTATCTGCGCATTCTCGGCGCATTAAATCACCCTGTTTTCCTTACATGCGCTGTAATTAATATCATTCCTGGCTAAAGGTTTTAGCCTGCAGTGTCGAAATGTTTATTATCGGAGGAGTTCTTATGAGTTCAGGTGTATATGCCGTGCTTACCGGCGCTGTAGGTAAAATGCAGACCTTAGATGTGGTCGCAAATAATTTAAGTAATATTAATACCGCAGGGTTTAAAAAAGAGCGGATAAATTTTTCATCGTTATTAGATGACGCTACCCAGACTGGTCGTGCACAGGGCCTTAACTATACCTATATCCCCGAGACTAAAACCGACTATACCCAAGGCATGATGCAGACTACGCAGAATGATTATGATGTAGCGATAAATGGAGACGGTTTTTTTAAAGTCCAGCGGGGGGAAGATATTTTGTATACCCGCTTAGGCAATTTTAAACGCGCGACAGATGGAACACTCGTCACTCGCAGTGGTGAACAGGTGCTTAGTGCCGACAGTAAGACAATTAATGTTCCTGAGGGACCGATAGGTATTGACGATAGAGGTGTGATTCTTAGTAATGCTGGCGAGGTTGGACAAATTGGTGTTTTTGATCCCGATGTTAACCTCTTGAAGAAACAGGGCGGTTCACAATTTGTTTACGGTGGTGACGAACAGGCAGTGCCGGCAAGTGCAGAAGCTCAGCTTTTCCAACGGCGACTTGAACAGTCCAATGTCGGATCGATGCAAGAGACAACGATTATGATGACCAGTATGCGTGCATTTGAAAGTTACCAGAAGGCCATGAAAAACTATTTTACCATTGAGTCAAAGGCAGATGAAATTGGCTCACTATGATTCAAGGTTTATCTAATAGGCGCAATACTGAATTATAAATTAGTAGTATTTACCCATAAAGCTTGTGGAGTGAAGGGGGAAACAAACCATGATGAGAGCATTGTGGACAGCAGCAACAGGTATGGACTCGCAACAGACCAATATTGATGTTATTGCCAACAATTTGGCCAACGTCAACACTAGCGGTTTTAAGAAGAGTCGTGCCGATTTCCAGGAACTGCTCTATCAAGTTAGCAAGACTCCAGGTAGCTCTACTTCTGCAGATACAGTGTCACCTACCGGGATTCAGGTCGGTCTTGGTTCACGTACTGCAGCAGTGCAAAAGGTGTTCACTGTTGGTGATATGATGCAGACTGAAAATGAGCTAGATTTGGCCATTGAAGGGCGCGGTTTTTTTCAGGTCGAAATGCCTGACGGAACTACCTCCTATACTCGTGCCGGAGCTTTGAAAAAGGACGGCGATGGTCGCTTGACGACCTCAGAAGGGTATACTGTCACTCCCCAGATAACCATCCCAGAAAACACCACCAGTATCTCCATTGGCCAAGATGGTACCGTGGATGTATATCTCGATGGTGAGTCTACCTCGACAGAGGTTGGGGTAATAGAGATGGCTATCTTTGGTAACGAATCAGGTTTACGCAGTTTGGGCAGCAATCTGTATTCGGAAACAATTTCATCCGGTGCCCCTATAACTGGAACCCCAGGTGAAAACGGCTTGGGTACGCTGTCGCAGGGCTATCTGGAAGGATCCAATGTTAGCGTAATGGAAGAGATGGTTAACATGATCGCGGGGCAGAGAGCCTATGAGGTAAACTCCAAGGCGATCCAGACTGCCGACGAAGTTTTGCAAATGACCAACAATCTGGTTTAACTGTCACTTTTGTAGAGAGTTAAACCGTTGAGTTAAGTATTATTGTTTTAGCCCGAGGAGAATAGATGTTACGTTTACTGTGGTTGATCTTAGGGATATTAATTAGTGCCGGATCAGCTATAGCCCTAGAGGTAACAGTACTCCCTGCCGTGGTAGTTAACTCAGAGCAGGTATACATTGGCGATGTTGCTACAATTGTGCCAGCATCGCAGCGCTTATCCACTAAGCAGATAACCCGAGCGCCAGCGTTGGGGCAACAACTAACCATCAATCGCGATCAGATTAAACAGGTGCTAACGCAGAATGGCATATCTGCAGCCGAAATAAAATTTTCCGGTGCAACCGCGGTTACCGTGAAACGTGATAGTCTGGTAATCACTGCTCAGCGCATTCAACGCGATATAGACTCCTACCTGCACGATGTCCAGCACAGAACTCCAGAAACGCAATTCAAGTTTACCATGCAAGGTAATATTAATGATATAACTGTTCCCGCTGGCAACTTGCAGGTTGAGGTGATTCCCTCAAATCCTGCCGTTATTGGCAGTCGCCGTTTTACTCTCATCTATAGTGTTGATGGGCGCACGGTAAGAAACCAATCTGTTAGCGGCAAGCTTGAGGTGTTATCTAACGTAGTGGTGGTGCAGCGTAATCTGCGCCGTGGCAGTATTGTAAAGAGTGACGATGTGCGTTTGGTTACTGTGGATATAGGTAAAGTAGACCAACCTTTTTTCTCTCTTGATGAGGTCGTTGGTAAAAAGGTTGTGCGCTCAATGCGTAGTGGTGAGGTGGTCGAAGCACAAAATTTGGATTATCCACCTTTGGTGAAAAAGGGTGCATTTGTCAAACTTGTAGCGCGGCGAGGTCAGATGGTTTTAACCGCCACCGGTGTTGCGATGGAAGATGGAAAAATGGCTGAATTTATTCAGGTACGTAATAGTGCTTCACAAAAGGATGTTTTGGCTAAGGTGATTGGGCTAGACCAAGTGGAGGTAGGGTTTTAATATGAAAAAATTGCTAAATATTACCCCCTTTTTGCTTCTAAGCGCCTGTCTTCTATCTATTCTTATAGGCTGCACGCCACCGCCTAGCGCGTCCAACAGCGTTGACGTAGTGCCTGAGCCCGAGTTGATTATTGAAGCACCAAAACCTACAACACCAGGATCATTGTGGACCACTAATCGGGGTAGTCTGTTTGTGGATAATCGCGCTGGCCATGTCGGCGATATCTTAACTGTAGTTATTGCAGAACAGGCTGAGGCAAGCAAAGAAGCAAGTACCTCAACTGGACGAAGTACTTCAGCTAGTGCAGATATTACCAGTTTGTTTGGTTTGGAGAGTAATATTGCCAATATCAATAAAGCTATTGATCCCAGCAATTTAATCAGTGCAGGCTACACCAATGATTTTGCTGGCACGGGTTCTACGTCGCGCAAAGAGGACTTGGTCGCTACCTTAACTACGCGCGTGGTTGAAGTTTTGCCCAATGGAACCTTGCGTATTTCAGGAAGCAAAAGTGTCACAGTGAACCATGAACAGCAGTTGATCCATTTGAGCGGTATTGTTCGCCAGCAAGATATTACGGTGGGGAATCTGATAAATTCAAAATATATTCTCGATGCCAATATTGTTTATACCGGCAAAGGGGTAATTGATGAGAAGCAGAAGCCGGGCTGGTTGCTGCGTCTGCTGGATAACGTGACCCCGTTTTAGTGGTGTGGAGAACTGATATGCGAATTAAAACCAGTGTGTTTATCCTTGTCTTCTTGCTGCTTGCTGTATCTGTAAACGCCAGCCGCATTAAGGATATTGCTGATATAGAAGGGGTGCGGAGCAACCAACTAGTTGGCTATGGCTTGGTGGTTGGTCTTAATGGTACCGGAGATAGTTCTAGCACGGAATTTACTCTACAATCCTTGGTAAACATGATGGAGCATCTAGGTATGCGTCTGGATCGAGATTCCGTTAAGGTGGATAATGTTGCTGCAGTAATGGTTACCGCCAAGTTGCCACCTTTTGCCAAAGTGGGAACTACGATGGATGTATTGGTCTCTTCAATCGGCGATGCCGATAGCCTTGTTGGTGGTACCTTAATCATGACACCACTTAATGGCCCCGATGGCGAAGTATATGCTGTAGCGCAGGGGCCTTTAGCGGTTGGTGCTTTGTCCTATGGCGGTAAAGCAGCTAAGGTGCAAAAAAACCATCCTACCGTCGGACGTATTCCTGGTGGGGCGCTGATAGAAAAAGAGGTGGGGTTTGAACTGCCTAAGACTAACGAGTTGCATTACCGCTTACGTCAACCCGACTTTACCACGGTAAGTCGTATGGCGACGGCGGTAAACAGTTACTTTGGTGCAAACTTAGCTCAGGCTGTAGACAGTGCCAGCCTTAAAATAAAAATTGCTGATAATTATGCCGATTCAATGGTGGAATTTATTGCTCAAGTTGAACATATTGAAGTGCTGGCTGATATGGCAGCTAAAATTATAGTCAACGAGCGTACGGGAACCATTGTTATGGGCGATAATGTCCGCTTGTCTACTGTTGCCGTGTCGCACGGTAACCTTAATTTAGTTATCAATGAGTCCGCCATGGTGTCGCAACCGGGCCCCTTTGGTGGTGATGGCAAAACCGTTACTGTGCCGAAAACTGGCTTAACTGCATCTGAGGATAAGGGTAACTTGGTCGTATTGCCCATGGGAGTCAGCATTGGGGATGTTGCACGTGCGTTAAATGCTATTGGCGCAACACCACGAGACTTGATTGCTATATTCCAAGCTATAAAAGCAGCAGGAGCATTACATGCTGAGTTGGTAGTTCTGTAACTAAACTTCTGGGCTAAGCTGACGATAAGTTAACTATGTTGTGCTTAAACATCAGTTGATATAGTAACTGATGCTGCTACATGATCCTCGATAACGCTTTATAAATTATTTGCCTACGGATAAATTATGAACCTATATGTCGACCCACGTATGTACAGTAATCAGAGTTCCAAGCTTGAAAGTGCAGTTGCTAACGGTGACACGCGCCTGAAGGAGTCCTGCCAGGCATTTGAAGCGGTAATGCTGCAAACCATGTTCAAAGCGATGCATGGGGCAGAATCTGAAGATGGCCTCTTTGAAAAAGATATGGCCAGTGAGGTCTATAGAGACCTTTTTGATGGCGAGGTAGCGCTGGAGATGGCACACAGTCAAAGCCTCGGTATTGGTTATCAGGTCTATAGCCAGTTACAACAGCAAAGCAAATGATTTTAACCTTGGTTGCCTGCCCACGATAGTATCTCTGTAGTGCCAAAATTCTGCGCCATAATCTCATGTTACAAGTCAATAAAATACAATTTTAACTAAACTAGTTACCGGTACACGTCGATACGTTGACTATGAGGTTAACTGTAAAAAAATCTCTAGCAGCATAATCTAAGATTTAGCTAGGTTTTGTTGTTGTGTATATTGCTATTGAATAATTAACTTACGTTTTGCTACCTGTCGAAATGTAATTCCAACTTAAATAGGTGAACGCTATGACTATGAGAATTAACAATGACAAATCGTTGCTCCAACAAAGTGCCTTAAACAAGGTGCGCACAGATCAATCTGGAGCAAAAGAGCCTGCGAAAGCGCAAAACACCGACAAGGTAAGCTTTTCATCTGTTTTACAGCAGGCCAGTCAGACTCAACAGTTATCACCGCCAGTTGGCAATCAGTCAATAGATGGATTGAACCCAGCATTATTGAATACTCCGACCTACGTGCAGGATGTTAGCGAAACTCAGGAGACAGCGCGTGCGAGTAAGATAGAGGAGTTGAAACTTCAGGTAGCTGATGGTTCGTATCAGCCAGATTTGAAAAAAGTTGCCAGCAGTCTGTTGACATTCCTTGCTGAAGGACGCCAGTCATGACCAAAAACGTGCACGAAATGCTACAAGATCTCCATGCTGTGATTATTTCTGAACGTGAGAGCGCTAAAGCTCTAGATTTAGATGCATTGCAGGAGGCAACATTGCGTAAAGAGCAGTTGTTGCAGCAGCTTAATCTTGAAGATGAGCTGGCTCCAGAAGATCGTGAATTAGCCTCAGTGATACGTTTTGAAAACCGGCGGAATGCCTACTTGTTATGGTCAGCGTTAAATTGGATTCGTGAGTCTATGGAGTTTTTTGGCCAGCGCTCAACTCCTAATTCATATTCTCCAGCAGGAGTTTTAGTTACTGGCAAAAATGGAGGGCACTTGCTCTCAGGGAGGGCCTAATGGGTTTAGCTGCGGCACTCAATACTGGTAAAACTAGCCTTTTCAGCAATCAAAAATCGATCGAAATTGCTGGTAATAATATAGCTAATGTTAATACCGAAGGGTATTCGCGCCAGAAAGCAGTATATTCAGATTTCCCCTCACTTGAGTTTGGTGGTTTTTTTGTTGGTCAGGGCGTTAAAATTACCGCAATTACCCGTGAATACGATGTTTTTGTCAGTGAACAACTGCTAGATAAAAGTCAAACTCTGGGTAATGAAGATGCTAAATCTACTCCTTTAGCAGAGCTCGAACGGGTATTTAGCATAACTGAAGATAACCTCGCCACCGAGATTGATAGGTTTTTTGACTCGTGGCAGGAACTTTCGGCCAATCCGAGCGGGCAGGTGGAGCGTGATATTGTTATTCAGCGTGGCGAATTGCTCGCTTCCGCGTTTAGCACTGTGTCCAGTGAACTCGATAATGTTAGTAGCAATATCAATGAAACTATACTGTCCGAAGTGGATGCGGTAAATCTAAAATTAACCCAGATTGCCGATCTGAATGGGCGCATTCAAACAATTGAAGCCAATGGGCAGTCAGCAAACTCCTTTAGAGATCAGCGTGATGTGCTATTACAAGAGGTTACGTATACCCTGGGTGCGCAATCCTACGAAGAGCCAAGCGGCGCTGTAAATATACAGTTGCCCGGAGGATTGCCTTTAGTACAGAACTCCAGTGCTTTGGAGTTTGAAGCTATTTCACAGGGAGATAGCCTAACTCTGAACCTCAATATTGGATCGAGTACCTTTGAAGTCACGGGCAAAAATCTTGGCGGAAAATTTGCTGGATTATTGGAATTGCGCGATGAGTTTATCCCTTCGTTAGAGCAAGACCTAGATTTAACAGCTTACAGTCTCGTTCAAGAGGTCAATAAGTTGCACGAGGCTGCTACCGGCTTAGATGGTTCTACTGGGGTGTCTTTTTTTAATAATCCAGGTAACCATACCAGCCAGAGTTATGCTGATCCAGATTTGGATGCTTTTTCTAGCGGATCATTCACGATAACCGTTGCAGGGGTCGAAAATACCATTACTTTTGATCCCAACGGTGATGGCACTAATGGATCATTGAATGATTTAGAAAATATTATAGACACTGCCGGTATTGGTGTTGATGCTAGTGTTCAACAGGATGATGATGGTGGATATGTCCTGTCTCTGGTGCCACAAACATTTAATGATAGCGTTCAGATCGATATGTCGGATATAGGTGGTAGCTATGAGGCTCCAGAGTTTACCATGGCGGATATGAGCGATCTTATGTCGATGTCGTTAACTGAGGCATCAAAGGTTGCTGCCGGTAACAGCAGTGCCCCTGGCGATAATACCAATGCCCTTGCCATATCGGCTTTGAAAGATGCAAATGCGGTAAATGGCGAAGACACTTTTGTCAGCTTTTATGGCAAGATGGCCGCAAGTGTGGGCATCGAGGCCGGACAAAATCGTCTGTCTCAATCTGGTGCTGAAGATGCGCTGACTCAACTGCAAAACTTGCGCGATGGTACCTCTGGTGTCTCTCTGGAAGAGGAGATGATCAGCCTGATAAAGTATCAGCGAGGTTTTGAAGCCTCGGCAAAATTGCTGTCTACTGTAGACGAAATGCTGGTTAGCGTTTTGTCGATTAAGAGTTAAGAGGTAGAGCTATGAAGTCAACTCAATCAACAACATACCGAAGCCTGAATGCCGAACTCAACAGTATTAATAGCAATCTGGAAACTTTGCGTAACCAGGCTGCTACTGGTAAAAAATTGCTGCGCCCCTCGGATGATCCAGCTGCAATTCGTCCGGTATTGTCCGCGCGTACACAAATACGTGCTACCGATCGTTTTATCAGCTCTCTGTCTACAGCCGCAGACCGGTTGGACAATCAAGACTCCTACCTAGATCAGGCGGAAAATTTGCTAGTAAGTGCCAAGGAGACGGCAATAAATGCCATTAATGGCTCTATGTCTGAGGCCGACTTAAATACACTTGCCGATCAAATTGGTTACATTAAAACAGAAATGCTCAGCGTCGCAAACGCGCAGGTAGGCGGCCAATACATTTTTGCCGGATACCAAGAGGATACTGCACCCTTTGTAGAAGATGGTGATACTGTTAGTTACCAAGGTGATTCGAACGTAAAAAAACTGGAGTCCGCTCCTGGGGAATATGTGCAGACCAATCTAGATGGTGCCAAGTTATTTATGGGCATGAGCGACTCCGATGGCGATGGTGTTTTGGAACAAACCGGCATGAACGTGTTTGAGGTTTTAACCAATCTTGAGCGCGCTATTCGGGGTGAAAGTGGGCAGGTTTACAATGGGAATGATGCCTTACCAGCTGATGGTATTGATTACCGCAGAGATGCAAGTGGTGAGATTGCTGTTGATGGTAACGGTAACTATACTCCCATTGCAGTGGATGGTTCTGGCAATCCGCTAGTGGATAGTTCTGGTAATGATGTCCCACTACTCACTACTGAAGGAGCTCCAATTAATTTGCATACTGCGACTGATACAGATGGAAAGGTGTTGACTATCGAAAGATATAATACTCTCAACCCTCCTGGTGTGGTTACCGCTTTCGATGGTATTACCGCTTTAGATACTACACAGCCTATGTACTTACACAGTGACGGCACTCCGGTTGCTGATTTTAACGCAGCAGGCGAGCCAGTTCTTACCTATGAAGAAAGTGCAGGCCCTCCAGCGGTTATTGCAGCTGTTTCTTTGTTGAATAGTGACAGTAGCCCTGTTCAACTGACTGAGATTCCAACTCTGGATTCATTGCTTACTACTCTCGAATCAACCGCTGATCAAACACGTAGTGCGCGTGGTCTTATGGGGAATAATGCCGAAAGGATAGATACCTCAAAAGAGCATTTAGAGGGGGTTTTAGTCGATCTTGAGCAAATTCTTTCACGCTATGAAGATGCAGATCTTATCGATGTAATTACCGAAATTACCCAGACAGAAACGGCTCTAGAAGCTGCATTAAATGTAACCGGTAAGGTTTCTAGTTTGTCGATAATGGATTATCTGTAGAGTAGCCCTGCGTATTATTGGGCGCTTAGAGTAGTGCGGATAATCTCGGAAAGGTATAGAGTATGCTGGTTCTTACCAGAAAGGTTGGCGAAGGTATAATTATCGGTGACGATATTAAGCTGACTATAGTTGATATAAAGGGTGGTTCTATTCGCATTGGTATAGATGCGCCGCGCAGTAAAAAAATTCATCGCCAAGAGGTATACGACATAATCCTCGAGCAAAACCGGGCTGCAACTAGCTGGTCACTCGAAGACCTTGACGCTCTAAGTAACATTTTGCCACAACCCAAGGGGGATAAATGAACAAGATAGTAAGCCGTTTTGGTGAAATAGAATACGATCCTTCCTCTGTACTGACTTTTCCAGAAGGTTTGATAGGTTTTGAAGAGTTGCGTGATTTTGTGGTTATGCCCAATGAAAAAGAGGGCCCACTGTTCTGGATCCAAAGTGTAGAAGATCCCCAAGTGGCATTAGTATTAACTGATCCGACTAATTTTTTCCCCACTTATCTCGTGGTTCCGGAGGATAGCGAACGAGCGACACTTGGGATTGATGGCGAAGGAAAGTGCTTTGCTTTAGTTGTCGTTACTGTGTCCAGGCAGTGTGATATAACATTAAACTTAGCCGCACCGATTCTGTTTTCGCCACAGAGCAATAGAGCGATGCAAGTGATCTTGGAAAATACTGATTACCAGATTCAAACCCCATTGCCAGATATTAAAGAGGTTGCTGCTGTCGCCGAAAAATAGACTCAACAAAAACAGATGATCCACCATTCAATATCCACGAGCCCCTCTTTTAATAAGCGGGGCTTTTTTAATGGTGCGCCCTGCAGGGCGCGTGGTGCGTAAGCACCATCCATTCAGCTGTGGTAGCTGAATGGTGACTTGGAGGTGCAAGTCCTCTATTGGCCCGGCAAGGGGAACAATTAGCCGGACGGCAAGGGTGTCCACCGCGA